>Ga0307488_10003001_pt1 | contig 14146 bp, 17 predicted proteins | sample SB02metaG_FD_202248 | JGI IMG/M metagenome (GOLD analysis project Ga0307488, IMG submission 202248) | Sea-ice brine microbial communities from Beaufort Sea near Barrow, Alaska, United States - SB 0.2 | ecosystem: Environmental > Aquatic > Marine > Coastal | place: USA: Alaska | collected... | reverse complement strand
TCTTGCCGATTTGTCTTGTGTTTGGCAGGTGGGGCCCTCTGCAAAGGTCTCGCCACGCGAAGCTACCGTCTGGGTTTGTGTTTTCATACACCGATAGGCCACCGGATGAAACCTCAACCGAACCCTCTTGGACATCCTCAGATTTCAGCCCGATTAGTTCTAGTTTGTAAGGCTCGTCGGCCATAAGCCTCTTGGCTTCCTCGTCAGAAACTTCAATGCGAGTAAACCTCTGCGATTTACCCACCAGTTCCTTCATGCGCTTCTCTACCCGCTTTAGGTCATCCGGAACGAATGGTTCCGCAACATCAAAATCGAAATAGAAGCCGTCGGTGATATACGGCCCGATCCCCAGCTTGGCATTTGGAAAAAGCTCTTGCACGGCTTGAGCCATGACGTGAGCCGTAGAGTGCCTAAGTATCTCCAGACCCGCTGGAGAGTCAATGAGTATGCCCTCGACCTTATCTTCGGCGACCACAACGTGTGAGAGGTCCCTAGCTTCACCATTCACGTGCATCGCAATGACCTCACGCAGTTCGAAAAGATCAAAACCGGTGGCTCCCTCACTTACCTGGTGAGTCTTCCCTGCTAATAATATATTCACTTGTACTCCTTTACATTGAAAAGTCTACCGACCGAGTTAGGTATGCCTTGCTAGTAATGCCTCAATCAACACTGCAAAATTAGCCAATGAGCAAAAACAACGAACGTGATCTTGAGCGCAAGCTGAACTGGCTGAGGGCTGCAGTTCTCGGTGCAAATGATGGCATCGTATCGGTCGCAGGCATCGTGGTTGGTGTAGCCGCCGCGGGAGCAAGTTACGAGGTTATCCTCCTTGCTGGAGCCGCGGCGATTGTCGCGGGCGCCATCTCAATGGGCGGCGGAGAGTTTATAAGTGTGAGCGCTCAGCGCGACACCGAGATTGCACACGGTCGAAAAAAAGGCAGCATCAACGCAAGGCCCTGGTCCGCTGCTTGGTCATCACTTCTGGCTTTTATCTCCGGGGCTGCGCTGCCTTTTCTAGCCATCACCGGACCGTGGCAGGCCATTAGCATTCAGGCGACTTTTGCAAGTGTCGCTCTAGCCCTAGCGCTTACTGGATGGTGGGCGGCGTGGGCCGGTAGCACGCCAGTGCTGAAATCCGTCGCCAGAAACGTCGTGATAAGCACACTGACGATGGGAATTTCCTATGCGATTGGTGCACTTTTGGGCGTAACAGTCCTCTAGACCGATTACCCTCTAAGGGTGAGTGACATTGAGAAATACGACTTTGCCCTAATTGGCGGCGGAATTATGTCCGCAACCCTAGGCGTCCTCCTAAAAAAGCTCGACCCGAGTATTTCTATTGTCATGTACGAGCGGTTGGGCGAAGTTGCAGAGGAAAGCTCGAACCCGTGGAATAACGCTGGGACCGGGCACGCGGCATTATGTGAACTCAATTACATGCCCGACTCTGCAGATGGGTCTCTGCCGGATCCTGCCAAGGCAGTCGCGATAAACGAACAATTTCAGGTCTCCAGGCAATTCTGGTCAAGCCTCGTAGGTCTTGGTGCACTCGATGACCCAAAGACTTTTATACGCTCAGTCCCCCACGTGACCTTTGTTCGTGGCGACTCAGATGTCGACTACTTACGGAGAAGGCAAAAGTCGCTTGATGCTCAGCCGCTATTTACCGGCATGAAGTTCTCCGAGGATGTCAAAGAGCTCGCGGAGTGGATTCCCTTGATGATGGATGGCAGGGGCGACGAAAAAGTTGCTGCGACATTTACCAATCAGGGCACAGATGTCAACTATGGCTCCATGACCAAGCAAATGATCAACTGGCTAGTCAAAAATGGCATGCGACTTGAAACAAACACTGAAGTTAAATCGGTACATCAGTTTGAAGATAAAAAGTGGCAGTTATGGTTCGGGGGCTCCCCAGGTCGCATTGTCCACGCGAATAAAGTTTTCGTTGGTGCAGGTGGATATGCGTTAAAGATCCTTCAAAAATCCGGAATTCCAGAAATAGATGGCTACGGTACCTTCCCGGTTAGCGGTCACTTCCTGAGAACCGATGATCCTGAAATAGTCGCTAGTCATCAAGCCAAGGTTTACTCCCAAGCCGATGTCGGTGCCCCACCAATGTCGGTACCCCACCTCGACACAAGAGTTGTAGATGGCAAAACCAGTTTGCTATTCGGGCCATTTGCCGGAATCAACCCAAAGTTTTTGAAAAACGGTTCAGTGCTTGATCTTCCGCTGTCGATCAGGATAAAGAACATCACCTCTTATCTCTCAGTTGCCCTAAGAAACTTAGACCTCATGAAGTACTTGCTCATGGAAGTAACCAAGACAAAGAAGAGTAAGTTCGAAGCTCTACGAGTGTTTGTGCCAAATGCGTCACCTGAAAACTGGTCCTACTACGAAGCGGGCCAGAGGGCTCAAGTTATCAAGCCAAACGGCCGTGGTGGCACGCTTCAGTTTGGAACTGAAGTTATCTCCAGCAAGGATGGGACCATTGCTGGACTTCTAGGAGCTAGCCCAGGAGCTTCGGTAAGCGTGAGCGTAATGCTAGACGTTCTTCGGCGGATGGCGCCGGATGATTTCCCAACCTGGACAAAAGCCATTAAAGAGCTGATACCCACTTTTGGCAAAGACCTGAATGAGAATGCAGAACTTGCAAAAAAGACAATGAAGCAAACAGCGAAGTCGCTGAACCTAACAGCCTAAGTAGATAGCTCCTGTAGCATCTCAACATGAAGACATGCACTGTTGTAGCCACATTTACGCCCCATCCGCAAAACCTAATTGAAGTCAAAGAGCTTCTGCTCGATGTCGCCAAGGATGTGAGGCTTGAGCTGGGTTGTCTCTTCTATGATCTCTACGAAGAAGTGTCAGGAAAGCTGATGTTCATCGAGGCTTGGGAATCAAGAGAACTCTGGGAAATCCACAACAACGCGCCAACCGTCGCAAGGATTTTAGAATTTATAGAAGGAAAGCTGTCGGGGCCAGTTTTAGTTCAGGAAATGTACTCCGCGAATTAGCTGCGTACCGAACCGATAAGCCCGGAGATTCCAGACGATAACAAAAAATTGGTCGTTTAACTAACGTCTTTTCCAAAGATGGCGGAGAACGAAAGGTGCGCGAACATGCCCAGTAGGGCAATGATGCCAGCAGCTGAAATTGTCATCAGGACTGTTACCTCGTTGAGTACTAGAACCAAGTCGTGGCTTTCCATCAGATCATCCTTTTTTCTTCGTAATACAAGAGTTTAGTTGCTTTTGTTCCAACGTCTCATCGTTAGCAGGGACTTGACCTTGTTCTGTCGAGAGTGAGTTCCTATTTCGGAAGCTACGTTGAAATAACCCCTAGCTCAATACTTGAACCCATTACCCTCGGGGTAAAAATGACTCGCTCGGTAGCTAGTTTCCGCTGAGGCTTAGTCTCAAAATTCCCTCGCCGGCTTCTGTTATTTTTACTGGGATGCCCCAATCTTGTTGATGAATGTGGCAAGTCGCGTGCTCGGAATTTGAATCACAGGACGCACCCTTCGCGGCGACATGAATAACTCCATCTTGAATCTCAGGGTTTATCTCAATAATCCTTATCAGTTCACTAGAGGAACCAGCACCTGACAGCAGGAGCTCCGGAGGCGTTGAAGAGACATCCAGATGGGTGGCGGGTCCGTATCGAAGATCGACCTTCTGCCCGGGAGGAGGAGCGAACACCACTTGTAGATCCACAAATCCAGGCTTCAGGATGCTCGCAGGACGAGCAGTTTTGAAGCTTTCCCCGACAACAAGCCGAGATGCTGCTATCGGTAGCTTTGATATGCGATTCCCGCTTGCTTCAGCAACGTACAGCTCTCCGTTAAGCATGACCACGTCGCTCGGTTCAGAGAGGTCTCTTGCGAGGGTCGCCACCGTGTTTGTTGCCGGGTCAAAAACTCTCAGGGAGGCGTTGTAAGAATCGGCTATCACAACTTGACCGTTCGGCAGTTCTGTAAGGCCCAGTGGATGCTGCAGGAGAGCCTCACTTGCATTACCGTCTAGATGTCCAAACTCGAACAAACCCTTACCTACTAAAGTCGACACCACTCCATTTTGGAGTTTCCTCAGTGAGGAAGTTTCGGCATCAATAACCCACACCAATCCTTCCGTGGAGCTGGAAGCCAGCAGTCCTGAGCTTTGAGCAAACCAGGCAGTATCGAAGGGCCCATCTTGCAACCCTTCATTGGTAGTGCCGGCTAGAACCTCAATGGTTGCCCCTTGAAGGTCAAGTGTCCAAATTCGGTGCTCCCCCGCCATCGCGATAAGCAAATGACCCTCTGAGACAGTTATGTCCCATGGAGTTGAAAGATTGATCTCTAGGGCAGCCCCAGAGGTTTTATCGTTTTGCATCCACTGAAGAGTCGTACCCGCAATAGTTGAAACACGCTGAGACTTAAGTGAAACAGCTCTGATTAAGTGATTCGCTGTGTCGGCGACGATCAGCTCGTAGCCGAGTATCTCGGCGAGTTCCGGCTCCAGAAACACCGTTCCGTATGGCTCTGAGAATTCAGCCTGAGCAAGATCCCCATCTGCACTGCCCCGAGAAGAGCTGCCGATGGTCATCATCGGCTCGGACAAAGCGTCTGAGCTAACCGCGTGTAAATTATGCGAGCCAGAGTTTGAAACCAGCAAATCTGCTCCCTGAAAGTAGCTTCTATAGCCTTCAGGGATCACGGAAAGCTTCCCGGGTTGGTTGAATGCTCCAGGCTCGTAATCCTCAAATGAGACCTCAAATGGTCCGGGTATTAGCAGACCTGAATCCTGGTACGCCTGAGTAGTTGAACTAATCAGAGCGTCTATGGCATGACCATGCCCTTCACCAGAGAAAGTTCCGATAATTTCGCCGGCAGGATCGATAAGCACCAAGGTCGGCCACGCCCGCACTCCGAATGCTTCCCAGGTTGACATGTTGGGATCGTTTAGCACCAGGTGATCAATCCCGTGGCGGCTTATTGCAGCTCGGACTGCCACGGGATCTTTCTCGTGTTCAAACTTCGGAGAGTGAATTCCAACCACGGTGAGGACCTCGCTGAACTTTTCTTCAAGCGGCCTAAGTTCAGCTAAGACATGGTGACAATTGACGCAACAAAGAGTCCAAAAATCGAGAAGTAAATAGCGCCCCTTAAAATCGCCAACGCTAAGTTTGCGGTCAGTCCCGAACCAGGTGTCTCCAATTAATTCCTGGGGCATTAGAGAACCGCTCGCCTTGAGCTAATAACACCGGTATTGAAGCCGGCCAGGTGAAGCCCTCCATGGAACCTGGCATGCTCAATCTTGAGACATTTATTCATGACTACATTTAGACCAGCTGCAGTCCCTCTGCTTGCCACTTCGTCATTACTAACACCCAATTGCAGCCAGATGGTCTTCACGCCTAGGGCAATTGCCTCATCAAGAACCGCCGGAGTCTCAGAGGATTTTCTAAATACATCAACAATGTCTGGGACCTCAGGAAGATCAGCCAACGACGCGTAAACCTGATCGCCGAATAGCTGATCAATCATGGGGTTTACGAAGTAAACCTTGTAATACCCTCCGCCTTTGAGGTAACTCGCAACGAAGTAGCTTGATCTGGCTCTGTTTGACGATACCCCTACGATTGCAACAGTTTTAGCCTCCTGAATGATCTCTAGGCGCTTTACTGCATTCGGCTCAACCCAACTCATCTGGATTGTCCCGTCGCCTTTGTAATTGCCTGGTCAAGATCCCAGATAATGTCTTCAATGTCCTCTATGCCGACGCTTATTCGTATCAAATCCTCAGGCACACCAGCAGCGGCCAGCTGCTGCGTTCCAAGCTGACGATAGAGCGTGGAGGCTGGATGAATAATCAAGGACTTAGCATCTCCGATGTTCGCAAGGTGAGAAAACAGCTGCACGCTGTTTATTAGCTTCTCCCCCGCTTTCCTTCCTCCCTCAACACCAAAAGAGAAGACGGCTCCCGGCCCTGCGGGGGCATACTTCTGGGCTAGCTTGAAGTCCGGGTGTGATTTCAATCCGGAGTAGGAAATCCAGCTAACTCGCCGGTCACTATCGAGCCACTGAGCAACAGCCTTAGCGTTCTCAAGATGGTCACGCATTCTCTGAGATAGTGTCTCCACTCCCTGCAATAACTGGAAGGCAGAAAATGGTGACAGCGAAGGGCCGATGTCCCGGAGTTGTTCACTTCTGAGCTTTGTCAGAAAACCGTACTCGCCAAAGTTCCCCCACCACTGGAGGCCGCCGTAAGCATCAACCGGTTCGGTCATAGTTGGGAATTTACCGTTGTCCCAATTGAACGTGCCCGCGTCCACCACAACCCCACCAAGGGTAGTTCCATGGCCACCCAGAAATTTTGTGGCTGAATGAATAACGAGGTCAGCCCCATGCTCTATTGGTCGCACTATGTAGGGAGTGGCTGTGGTCGAATCGACCACAAGCGGAATTCCATGCTTATGAGCCAGATCTGACAGCGCCTTCACGTCGGCGATAGCCGTCGACGGATTTGCAATCATCTCAACGAATATCAGCTTTGTGTTATCGGTAATTGCAGCCTCAAAGTCTTCGACATTGCTGGAGTCAACAAAGGTGGTTTCAACACCAAATCGCTTCAGGGTGACGGTCATTTGAGTAACTGTTCCCCCGTAGAGTCTGGACGAGGAAACTATGTGGTCCCCTGACCCGCAGAGCGCAGCAAAGGTAATGAATTCCGCCGACTGACCACTAGCCGTGGCAACCGCTCCAATTCCGCCTTCCAGGGACGCGATTCTCTCCTCGAAGGCAGCCACCGTTGGGTTACCAATGCGTGAATAAACGTTCCCATACTTCTCTAGCGCAAATAGATTTGCGGCGTCCTTAGTGTCTTCAAATACAAAAGAGGTGGTTTGATAAATTGGAACAGCTCTAGCGCCATGTGCGGCATCAGGAACCGCGCCAGCATGCAACGACCGGGTTTTGAATCCAAACTCTTTATCAGTCAACGTTTGACCTTTCCTTTTTTTAGCGGGATTAGACCCAGTGCAAAACTCTTTTTTCTACGACTGCTATTAGACCATCGGAGGTCTTACCCAAGATTGCAAGAATCACAATTGTCATAAATAAAATGTCCGTTCTTGCTGTGTTTTGACTATCCAACAATAAAAACCCGAGGCCCTTAGAGCTCGCGATCAGTTCTGCGGCGACCAAAAATAGCCACGCTTGGGCAAGTCCCAATCTCATGCCGGAAAAAATAGTTGGCGCCGAGGCTGGAAGCAGGACTTTTCTTACTAGAGAGACCCCCTTGAGCCCATAGGCCCGACCGACCTCTATTAGATTTCGATCAACGGCGGCAAGCCCAGCAGCGACGGTTGTGAAAACTGGGAAAAATGCCCCAATCGCAATCAACGTTACCTTTGGCTCCTCATAAATACCCATCCATATCAGAAGCAAGGGCACCCACGCCAATGATGGAATTGCACGAAGAGCACCAATTGTGGGCATCAATAGCTGTGCTATCCATTTGTTCAAACCAACCAGCGAACCAAGAGTGATGCCAAGTATCGCGCCTATTAGAAAACCTAGGCCCACTCTCTGCAAGCTGATCAGCAAGTGATCCCAGAGGGTACCCTTGCCGATCAGACTCGTTGCAGCCGCAAGCACTTCGCCGGGTGGGGGAAGCTGAGTGGCCGAAAAGCTGCCATTGCTTGAGAGATAAAACCAAAGTGCTAGAACTCCTCCTGGTAACAACAACCCCAGGACAGCTGCCCGCACACTGGCTAGGCGCTTCAGCAATCGCTGCCTGCTTGTGGCCTGCTGGTCAGATTTGAACTCTGTCAATTTAGCCGGCTACCTTGCGTGCGATGCTGTCCTCTATTAGTTCCAGAAGTGCCAACTCAGCGGCCTCTTGGCTCTTGACCTTGTCTTCAGCAACCAGGACCGGAAGAATTGTTCTGAAAACGGCCAATTGAGTCTCGCCTGGAATCAAAGACACCGCGATGTTTGTTCGCTCATTCAAAACCCTGGTCGCATCCTCAAGATTCAAGCCTGCGTCGCGGGCCAAAATATCAACTGCGGCCTCAGGGTTGGCCAAAATCCAAGCTCGTGCCCTTTCATACTGCAGCAGCACCAACTCAACCAATTCCGGCTTAGCCTTCAAGAACTTCTCGGTTGTGTTGAGTACACCCCAAGTGTTGAAGCTCGGCTCGTTGACCAGAATTACTGAGCCAGTCGTCCTTTGACTAGTTGCCGTCAATGGATCCAAGCCGGCCCAAGCATCAACATCGCCGTTCTCAAGTGCTTTCTGCCCGTCAGCGTGGATTAGGTTCACAATCTCAACATCTGCTGACGATAAACCCTCTCTCGCCAAAGCCTGAAGTAGGAAGAAGTACGGATCAGTCCCGCTTGCCGCAGCAATAGTCTTCCCTGCCAGATCAGCCACAGACCGTATTGGGCTATTTGCTGGCACAACAATCGTTCCCCAGTTCGGCTGTGAGAAAACTCCAACCGTGTTTATTAGAGCTCCATTTGCACGTGCGGCAAACACTGCGCTACCGGCCGAAGATCCTATGTCTATGGCTTCAGCATTCAGATTTTCGAGAGCCGTCGATGAGCCAAGCGACTGAATCCATTCCACTTCAATGCCTTCATCGGCCAATTCAGCTTCGAGCCAACCCTGATCCTTGATGACAAGACTCAGCGGGTTCCAATATGCAAAGTCCAACCTGATTCTGGTCTCCTCAGTGGTACTGGAAGAGGAGCATCCAGATAGAGCCAACAGGGCAACCAAAGAGGCAGCAAGTGTTCCAATAATTCTTGATTTCATTTCTTAGTGATTCCTTTTTCTAGTGGTGGATTCCGAATTTGGAAAATAGTTCGTTCCTGAAAGGAACTAGATCTATGTGAGAGCGATCGCGAGGTTTTTCGACCCCAATGCGGACAATTTCATCGATGCCATTGCCACGCTGAGCTAAGACCACAACGCGATCAGCTAAGTGCAGGGCCTCATCGATGTCGTGAGTAACGAAAATCACCGTCGTTTTTGATTCTCGGGTAACTTCCAGTAGTAGGTCTTGCATGGTGAGCCGAGTCAAAGCATCTAATGCTGCGAATGGTTCATCAAGCAGAAGCACCTTAGGATTCACTGCCAAACCACGGGCTAGTGACGCACGCTGCGCCATTCCCCCGGAAACTTCGCGCGGCAAACTTTTTTCAAAGCCCGCCAGTCCAACTCTTGCCAGAAGTGCGTCAACGTCTACCTTTTCCGCATTTAAGTTAGCGCCCAGTTCCACGTTGTCCCGCAGGCTGAGCCACGGCAATAGACGAGGCTCTTGGAAAACAACGCCACATCGAGGGTCCACGCCAGACACGACAGTTTCGTCGATCGTGACAGAGCCAAGACTTGGCGTATCGAGACCCGAAATTAGTCTCATTAGTGTTGATTTTCCGCAGCCAGAAGGGCCCAACAGAGCGACAAACTCGCCCTGTTTGATTTCTAAGTTGATGTCTCGTAGGACATCCACTCGAGATCTAGAGCGACCAAAGTGTTTTTGAACATCGATTATTTTTACCGATGCCCCGAGGTTTAGTGTGCTTGACAAATGACGGCCTTAAAAATTAGGTGAGTTTTTAGGTCATGACACCAAAGTCACCATCGCAAGGCGGCGCAGACTATTGGTGCCTATCGCATTCGATTCAGCATGAAAGGGGCGTGAATGATTGTCATTGCAGTGCCTCCCTTTCGTATGTAAAACAACTGATAGACAGAAAGTTACGCGAAAGTTGCTGCTCCCAAGGCATTGTTACAAATAATTTCGCTTGGAGTTTCGCCATGCGAGAGGTACCGAATAAATTTCCATCGTCAAAACGCTCTTATTGCAACGGCACCTAGCGGCTTAGGGCCGCAAATCTGGCCTCTACGAGTCAGATCTAGAGCGCACTTGCAATCTCAGTCACGTGCAACTGGGAGATTTGATGTCCTCCCGGATGGCGCAACCACTTGATGTCAGCACCAAAACTTTGAAGTTCTTGAACCCAAGCTTCGCTAACTTGCACTGGCGCGTAAGGGTCCTGATCTCCATTTGCCAGCCAAATTTGCTTTCCATTGAGGTCAACTTTCTCAACCTCACGGTAGGGCCTAGTCGATCCAAACAGAGCTGCCCCAGATAACAGTGCTGGATGCTTGATCATCAAGGCTGAAGCAGTGTTCGCCCCGTTACTGAAACCAGTGCCAAAGATGTTCTTGCGATCAATCTCATACTCGACAATTGCGGCCTCAATGAACTCAGACAGCTCTGCGACTCCCTGGTCTATGGAAGCTTCGTTGAAGCTGCCATCCGGGTAGCGCTCAAAGAATCGATTCATGCCCGACTCTAGGTGCATGCCTCTCGGTGACAAGACCGATGCTTCAGGGTCCAAGGCCTTAGCTAGCCCAAGAAGATCGTGCTCATCAGCACCTGTGCCATGAAGTAGGAGAAGAGTTCGAGAGGAACTTCCTCTCTGAAATACGTGTGGTCTCGCTAGATCGTTATTTGCCATTTTGCTAGACGTTGATCTCGGTCAGGGACTGCTGGATTTGATCTCTTGATGGCTCTAGCCATGGTGGAAGCTTTAGCTTCTTACCAAGTTCCAGAAGCGGTTCGTCAGTGTCAAAGCCAGGATCATCCGTTGCAATCTCAAACAACACTCCACCTGGCTCCCTAAAGTAAATGCTTTTGAAGTACTGCCTGTCCTTAATTTCAGTGACGGCGACTCCTTTATTCATTAGCTCCTGTTGCCAAAGCTCCATAGTCGTTAGATCGGGAGCCCTGAACGCCACATGGTGAACCGTGCCGCCTGCTTGGAGGCCGCGGTTGCCCACTCCCCCGAGAATCTCTACCTTGGTGCCGGAGGCCCCCTCGGCCATCTGGAAGTTTGCCTTACCGGACGACTCTGAGGAAAGGCTCATGCCCAGAAGGTTTTGAAGCATGCCTGCGGTTGGATCGATCTGAATCTGTGATAGCTCAACGGAGTGAAGACCGCGGACAGCATGTTCGGCTGGAATGTTTGCCACCCCGTCCCATCCACTTCTGGAGTCACCCACAGTTCCGACAAGCTGCAGGCGCATGCCGTCATAATCGCGCACCTCGATTAGGTCGTATCCGGATGAATCCTTGCCCCATGACCAATCGATGTTGAGCCCGGCCAAATGCTTGCTCCAAAAGCCAAGCGATGTGGCTGGAACTGAAAATGATGTTGCCGTAGTTAGGCCAGAGCCCTCATGGCCTGGTGTAACGCCGGGCCATGGAAAGAACGTCAAGATCGAAGCAGGAGAGCCGTGCTCATCCCCGTAATAAAGATGCCAAATGTGAGGCGCGTCGAAATTTACGGTTTGTTTTACCAGCCTCAATCCGAAGACCTTTGTATAAAAATCGACGTTGCGCTGTGGGTCTCCGGCAATAGCTGTTACGTGGTGAATACCGTGTGGGGTCACACTCATTTGAATCTCCAATCCATAGGGGGGGTAAGCATCCCGGCTACTTAGAAATTCCCCGAGGCCAAGAAGATGTTCTAGTTCTTGGGTTTGCGCCCAAAGATTTTCTTTATGCGAGCAACTATTTTTTCAAGACCCTGAACACCCTGCTGGTTCAACTCCCTTGCCCACTTGATTTCCAATGCCAAAATTGAGAGCCCAAAAAAGATAAACAACAATCCAGGTCCTGGGGTGACAAGCATTACCAACCCGAGAATCAGGAGCGCGAAACCGATCAGCATGATTAAGGCCCAACGAATAGGGTGTGGCAGATTTGCCAAGAGCTTTTTTAGCTTTTCCATCTAATCCCCATCAGCTTTCACACGATAAGTATTTCAGGTCGCATGGTCAGAATGCGGCCTTTCAGTAACTTTGGAGCAAAGTCCGTGGCTAGCCTAAGTTCTCTCGAGAAAACTTCAGAACTTAAGGCTCCTGCGATTGAGCTTCGGGGGACCTCTCCTGGCGCAACAACCCCTGGCACACGTTGCCCACTTGAATGAAGTCAAGTTTGGTTTGTTCTATCTGTTCAGGCATGGCCGCTAGAGATTCCCTTCCCGGGTTGCGCAAGCTCTCTACGATGATTTCAACACCACTAGAAACGTTTCTTAGAGCAGTATCCAGCTCAAAGTCACCAGAACTTAGGGCCCCAAGGCTGGTGGAAAGCTCACCCAAACGATCGGCATAGGTCCCGGCTTCCTCGGGTTTGGAGGTGATTAGCTGACCAACCTCACCCATTTCTGTCATGATCCCCACGGCACTGGCACAGGTGCCCGCCATAGAAACCCGAGTCTGCACTTCCTCAAGAGCGCTGCAGCCAGTAGCGCCAAAAACGACCAGCCCAACAAGAGCTGCGACAGCGAACTTACATGACAAGAAAGCTCCTAAAGTTGCAGTCGAATTAGACTCGCTCAGACTAGTTCGAATTAGAAAAAAGGACAGAAGAACTCAAGGTATTCCCAGTGCTCTAGTAAGCCATAGAGCTACTGCCCAGTGAGGCCTCTTTAGCCGCAGCAATGGCGATGGCCGTTCTTCCTTGAGACCACGAGCCCGTGAGCCTGAGAGCCTGAGAGCCCAACAAAACCAGTCAAGTTCATCGCCAAGCAAGGCTTAGCAATCGCTTGGGTAGTCTTTGCCAACTTACAAGGAAAGGCATAGTGTGAAGTAAGTCAACATTTCGCAGGAACGCTTTTACGGGGGCAACCGATGGCAGAAGACATGGAAAAGAAATTAGCTGACACCTATGAGCTGATGGCACTTGCTTATACAAGGGCAGCCGAGGCTTATCAAATCGCAACCAACGCCTACAGAGCCGCTGTCATGGCCTATGAGTTAGCCGTTGGTGCGTCAGACAATAACCAGTTTGACCCTCCGCCGAGCAGGCCCGCCCAGCCCCCGCCGGACTTCAGCATATAAAACAGAGGCAAAGCGAGGTCACTAAAGCAGCTAAAGCATTCAGGCAGTCACTCACCGATAACAGGCTGGAGATACTCGAACTAGCGCTAGACAAAGCCGAAGAAGGGATTCTCGCCTGGCAGCAGTCAGTAGTCAGTAGTCAGTAGTCCAGCTGCAACACGCTTACAGCGTGCAAGAGTCCAGCAGGCAGGATTCCTTAGACGGCCTGACGACGATGTCACACCTAAAAATCACCCTGGACAAAGTTCAGTTCGATAAGAATAACCCCGTCGGTGGATTCCTCCAGGTTCCCCGAACAAGGGAAGAAACTGTCTTAGGTACCACAGCACTGCTTAGGAAGATGTTTCTAGACGATTCCCCGGAGCCGGAAGTCGAGAAGGCCAAGGGCCCGCACCTCATTAGAACCAGGTAACTAGCCCAGGGGCTGGTACCGAGTGAGGCTCTTTAGCTGGTCTCTTTGGCTAACAACCCGCCTCTTCTCCGTTTACAGGCCTTTAGTGCCGCGCTAGAGGGTCTCACTCGACTATTCGTCATCTCTTTCCGGTGCAGCACTCGAGAGCGTGCTTTCTCGCGAGAACGCTAGGTGCTCGACCTACGAGATTTGAGTTGCAGGTCACTAGACTAAAAAGTTAGCAACTTGAAAAGGAGAGCTCCAATGACAAAAGAACGTCGCCGCGAATACCTCTCTCGACTCAAAAAGCTTGAGTCCAATTGGCAAGGATGGTTTTTTCGAATTCTGGTTACCGGCGGTCTGACCATTTTGCTCGCTACTCAGCTCTGGGCCGCCATCGGTAGAATTTCTTGATCTTGGTTCACGGTTCGGATTGGCCGGCTTGCAGGGATAGAAAAATTGTCAGGCAGATAGTCCCACGCTAAACATCCTCACACGCACCGCCAAATCTGATTAGGACTCGGTCCGTCATGAGGACTGATCGAGACCTTACTTACTTGCTTGCTTGCTTGCTTGCTTGCTTGAGCAACCTATCTAGTCGTAACTGTCTTTGCTGTCCGCTTTTCACCATTGATGTAGAGGTGGACATCAACATCTAGACCGACTGCTGCAGTTCTTCTTTGGAAGACTTGGTAGTCAGAAGTAATAGTTGTCTTGAACCACTTTCCTGCAGTCTTCCAGGACAGAGTTTTACCCTTATGGCCCTTGGCATAAACAGCGATTGAACGATTGAACGAACCCGCGTTGAGCTTTTGAGAAATAGAAACTGTTTCATAAGCCTCTTCACCTT
>Ga0307488_10003000_pt1 | contig 14147 bp, 8 predicted proteins | sample SB02metaG_FD_202248 | JGI IMG/M metagenome (GOLD analysis project Ga0307488, IMG submission 202248) | Sea-ice brine microbial communities from Beaufort Sea near Barrow, Alaska, United States - SB 0.2 | ecosystem: Environmental > Aquatic > Marine > Coastal | place: USA: Alaska | collected 2017-05-06 | reverse complement strand
GTACTAAGTGCAACGCGGTTGCCGATAGAGGTGAGTGAAAGCAGCAAAAAACGCTGCAGCTTCAAGGGAGACGGGTATAAATGGTAAATTAACGGTAAGGCAGGCTATGATAATCATGGTCTGCCTAACCGTTTTTAGTACGTAAAAAAGCGATTAAAGAATTCACACCAGGTTTGTAAGCTTGTCTGGAGGTTTACCCCCCCATTTTTACCGCCATTTCTGCATTAATCGTTTTACGCATTTCCATCAGGCGCAACGCATAATCCCGCTGATATACGTCATTTTCATTTATCGGTTGCCATTTAGGAACTGAGGTTGGCTGGCCTTCGTCATCCACAGCCACCATGATCACAATGCAATGTGTGGTCATCACCGGTTCGGCTTTTTTGGGATCACAAGCACTCACATCCAGGGCGATATGCATGGACGTATTGCCGGTATAGATTACCTTGGCGGCCACTTCAACCAGGTTACCGACCAATATGGGCTTTACAAAACGTATCCCCCCAGCATAGGCAGTTATGCAATATTTACCACTCCATCCTGCCGCACAAGCATAAGCGGCCAGATCGATCCATTTCATCACCGCACCCCCATGAACCTTGCCGCCAAAATTTTGATCGGCCGGTTCAGCTAAAAAACGTAAGGTGAGTTCTCTATTACCGTTCATGTACTTTGCCTTACTCTTTCAATTCCCATAATCTGCACCTCACCTAGCGGCTTAAACAGGCTATGGCTTGCTCTAGATATTCTCTTGGGCAACCAAAGTTTATGCGCACAAAATTATCATCACCAAAATCGACACCGGGAGATGGCCCTACACCTTTAGCTTCAAAGTAAGCCTGGGCATCGTCTACACCCAAACCACTGGCATCTATCCAGGCCAAAAAAGTAGCCTGGGGGGCCAGTATCTTTAACCCTGGTATTTGATTGATCTGGGCAACAAAATAATCCCTGTTAGCTCTTAAGTACTCAATTTGTTCTTGGAGCCAGTTGTCACATCGCGTAAAAGCCGCTTCGGTGGCCACCAGTCCCAATACATTGGGCCAGGGCACCATGCCTTGGCTGGCGAGGGTAAAGCGCTTGCGTACTCCAGCGTCTGGGATGATGGCAAAAGAGGTACCCAGGCCTGCTACATTAAAGGTCTTACTGGCGGCCATCAGGGTGACTGAATTATGTGCCAGCGACGCAAGCTTACCGGCGGGTAAATGTTTGGCATCGGGATCGAGGATCAGATCACAATGGATTTCATCAGAACACACTAAAACGCCATGGCGCTTACAGATGTCCGCAATATAAGCCAACTCGCTTTCGCTTAGTACCGAACCAACTGGATTCATAGGGTTGCACAACAAAAATAGCTTACAGGCAGGATCGGCAGCTTCACGTTCCAGGGCAGCAAAGTCCAGGGTCCAACGTCCTTCAACTTCCACTGTATTAATATCAACCCGCCCCAGACCATTCAATTTTGGCGCCCCAAGCAAAGGGGGATAATTCGGTGTTTGCACAATAACTTTGTCGCCAGACTCGCAATAGGCTTTACAGGCGATGTTAAAGGCCGGGACCACTCCCGGTGTCCAGACAATCCACGACGCCTCTATCTGCCAGCCATATTGCTTGGCCAGCCAGTGAATCACCGCTTTATTTGGCCCCTGCGCATGGGCGGGCAAGGTATAACCTAATAGCCCATGTTCGGCCCGGGCTTTAATCGCGTCAAGTATGGGTTGGGCACATCTAAATTCCGTATCGGCAATCCACATGGGCAGAATATTGCTATCTTTATAACGTTCCCATTTGTAGGCGTTAGTCGAACTTCTATCAATTATTTGGTCAAACTGCATTTTCACTACTTCTCTTTAAGGCTAGATAAAAATTGATGACTTACCTGGCTATATACTCAAATGACTGCAAAATACTTATCTCTGTATTTTGAGATCACTTGGGTATATTGGCCAGCATCAGGGAAATTTTCTTGGTGATATTGTCAGAACTAAAGGGTTTAACCATAAAGTCGGTGATGCCTAACCGCATGGCATCATTCACCAGATCCTTGGTAGGGTTGACAGTGATCATCAAAAACAGACAACTGGCATTCGTGTCTCTGAGGGTTTCCAGTATATGAATGCCCGTGACACTGGGCATCTGCCAGTCGCAAATAACCAGGCCTACACTTGCGGCTTCCTGGGAACGTAAAAACGCTTTGGCTTTAATACTGTTGGAGAACACAAATATTTTTCCGAAAAACAGATCCTTAACAATATTTTCGAGCAAGGTTAGGGTTATCTCATCGTCATCTATTATCAATACGTCTATCAGGCTCATATTCTTCCCTCATTTAAACAATACTGTCCAGCTGTTATGATCCACTGCTGCCAGGGTGATTATCCCAAAATAGATATCATACATTAATATACTCAGGATATATCACTGGAACAGCCCCATTTGTTCGCTGGTTATTTGCTCAAATGATAACCCGATAAAAGGTAAAATCCCCTCAGCAATAGGTCTAATCTGTTTTTCCACGTAATGTTCATAATCAAGCACACTGCTATGATATTCAATCGGCTGTGGACCATTTAGAGTGATAACGTAGTCTATTGTCCCTTTATATTGGTACTTAAGTGGCATACCTAAAGCCAAATTTTGCTCATCTGCCAGGCGTGCGGCTTTGACGTGGGGGGGAACATTTTTCACATATTGATCAAGGCGACGCCTGATGCGTTTGCGATAAACCAGCTGCTCATCCAACTGACCATTACGGGTATCAGCTATAACAGTCTGCAGGTAAGTTTGCACATCTTCGTTGGCAAACACCCTGCGATATAACTCCAATTGAAAGGTCTTAGCAAGTGCTGTCCAATCTGAGCGCACGGTTTCCAGGCCCTTAAACACCAGTTCGTGCCCTTGCTCTGTCACTCGCAGACCCGCATAACGTTTTTTGCTACCCAGTTGTGAGCCACGAATAGTGGGCATTAAAAAACGCGAAAAATGGGTTTCGTATTCAATTTCCAAATGATTGGTTAGATGATATTCATCTTCAATTTTCGCGCACCAACGTTGATTAATGTCATCTTGCAACTTGTTTCCGATTACGTCAGCTTGCGCAGGCGACAGCTCATCGTCAAGCCATACAAAGGTGGAGTCAGTATCACCGTAAATGACCTGATAACCCGCCGCTTCGATCCATTTAGCTGTTGTTTGCATGATATCGTGCCCGCGCAGGGTAATAGAACTGGCCAAACGGGTGTCGTAAAACGGGCAACCGCCGGAGCCAAGCACACCGTAAAAAGAATTCATCAATATCTTGATCGCCTGGGAGCGGGCACTGTCTTTATTGTGTTTAGCCTCATCTCGCTGTTGCCACAACGAGGTGATAATTTCCGGTAAAAAATGCTGATCACGACTGAACATCGCCCCCTTGTAGCCGGGTATTGCGTTTTGGGGTGTCAGTCCCCCCTCAATCAAGCCCAGGGGATCAATTTTAAAAGTACGAATGATTGAGGGATACAGACTTTTGAAATCCAGCACCAAGACATTACGATACAATCCTGGTCGTGAGCTCATTACATAGCCCCCGGGGCTAGCCAGGCCACCGTCTTGTGGTCGATTGGGGGCAATATACCCGGCGCGGTGCAATTTGGGCAGATACAAATTAACGAAAGCCGCCACCGACCCCCCTACTCGATCCAGTTCCAGCCCGGTCAATTGGCTGCGCAAGGTCAGAAAGTCCAACACCTTAGTATAGGCAAATATCTCCAGTACCAGAGTACAATCTTGCAGATTATAGCGGGCCAACTTAACCTTGTTGTGCATAAAATCGTGCTGGATCTGCGCCAGTCGGTCATCGACATTGTCGCTTAACTTCCCCTTACCCAATAATGTTTGGGCCACGTATTCCAGGCTAAAACTGGCAAACTGATAAGTGGCAGTTTTAAGGGCATCAATGCCATCGATTACGACACGTCCGGGCATACTGACAAACCCCTGATTGACCTCGTTGCGCGCGTTTCGCCAGCTAATAGTCTCGCCGCCACGGCCCAGGGTTAAGGTGACGTTATGCACCTTGGCCCGCTCGATTAACAGGCGAAAATCAAAATTGATCACATTCCAGCCAACAATAATATCCGGATCAATACGCCCCACGTCTGCGACAAACTGTATTAACAAAGCTTTTTCGTTGTCATGCCAGCTGATCCAGTCCGGACCGGGTTGGGGCTCACCGATCATTAATACTTGCTGATAATGTTCGCTGGCCAAACCGATTGAGTACAGCTCCCCCTTTGGACTACATTCGATATCCAGGGATAACAAGGAAAAGTGTGGAATATAGCTGCCGGGCTTGAGGCGTGCCTGGGTGATCAGCCGTGGCTGATTTTGGCTATTGTATTGCCCGCTAAAGTCCGCACTGGCATAAATAAAACGCTCCATCAAAAATCGTTCTGCCAGGCGAATATCTGACTCAAAGTGGCTTACCCCATGCTCACTTAAGCGTTCTTTGGCCCTATAAGCCTGTGAACTTTGAGCGAAATACAGGGCACCAATCGGCTGTTGGTCAAAGTCTTTGAGGGCCACACTGTGATAGCGATGTGCCACGTGCCCCTGGGACAAGATCTGGCAGGCACGTTGTTGGCTGTGTTGGTGAATAAAAAACACTGAAGGTTGGGGCTCGGTGCGTAACTTAACCGGCCCGTTTGCCGTCAACAGCCAGAATTCCAGGAAACTTTGGCCGTCAATGTCTCTTTGTCCGCGCGTCAGCAGGAAACCCGATTTTTTTTTATGCATAGCCGTGAATAAAAATACAGGACAAGTTTATAGGCTGCTCAACCAATCATGCACCTGCTGGCGATTATCCAGTACAAACAGTAACACCACATCTCCTGATTGTGCCATTTCCATAGCTTGTTTACTGCCGCTCAGTGCATCGGGTACAAAGCATACTTGCTTGGCGGTGATCCCCAGATCCATCAGGTAGCGCTGTGACAGCAGGCTGATATCACCCAGATTACGACCTCGCAGGTATTTTTCCACTTCGGCCACCAGGTAAGCGTGGGCGCCTAAGTCGGCCACCGCTGCAGTCAGATGTTTGATTTCCTGATCCGAGCGATCGCCGGCGTGACTGAACATCACAAAACGCCTCTTGGCTGGTATTTTTTTTACCATACCAACCACTGCGCGCATACTGTGTTCGTTGTGCGCAAAATCCACTATCACCTCAACCCCGTTAATCTGGTAACGGTTACCGCGGCCAGGGTTATCTTGGGGATCACTACCAAATTCTGCCAGGCCTTGCTGGATAGCAGCCACAGGCAAGTTAAGGGCTTTACAAAGCCCCACCACGCCTAGGGCATTTTGAATATTATGTTCAGCTGTGCCGTTAAATGTCATGGCTATTTGCTCAATAGCCATAATGGATTCGCATTGCCCCTGTGCACAATAGGTCACTGTGCCAGCAGACACAAAAACGGCTCGTCCGCCCTGACTGAGCTGTTGCTGGATCAAGAAGTTATTCTCATCTTGGCTAAACCAGCACAGGGGGTGTTTACTATTACGGGCTTGTTGCACCACCAGTGCATTGTCAGCATTGACCACCAACACTGCATCGCCGTGCAAGGCTTTGGCAACCACAAATTTAACCTCTGCCAGCTCGTCCACGGTATTGATCCCGTATTGTCCCAGGTGATCGCTGGCCACATTGGTGATCAAGGCGGCGTTAACCGCCAACACGGGTAAACCCCGTCTTAAAATGCCCCCTCTGGCCACTTCCAGAAAAGCTATCTCTGTGCGAGGGTCACGCAACAACATGCGCGCGCCACCTGGTCCGGAAAAATCACCTTCCTCAATAATATTTTCGCCAACCCGAATAAAATCCGTTGAGGTAACCCCGGCAGTAAACTGTGCCGCTTTGGCAATGCGGGCAGCCAGGCGCACGCTGGTAGATTTACCATTAGTGCCGGTGATCAGCGCTCTGGGAATATCGTGATACTTCGACCATACAATAGCAGCCAAATCTGGTAGCTGGGTGACAGGCCATACATCCACACCTGACCCCATACCCAGACTCACTTCATCATCATCCGTCAGACAAGTGACATGATGCTGGCTGGCGGCGCGCACCAGTGCTAAAAGCGCTGGATTGGCCTCTGCAGTTCGCTGCAGTGTCAACTCTTCCAAGCGTCCAGGCCAATCAGGCATGGCGCTATGGGTCAAATCTGCGCAACAGCACTGCCATATCAATTCCGTTAAATCACAAGCTGTATAAAGGGCATCAATCGGGGCGCTAATAGCAAAACTGGCTCCCCCATCAAACAGACGAAAGGTCTGTTGCTCATCATCCCAGCAAAATTCATCCAGCAGGGTGCGTGACCACTTTTGCCAACTGGCAAGGGCAGCTTTCAGGGGCCCCTCAACTTCTACATCGATTATAGCCCCGGGGTTATTCCACAGTAAATTGGGCCCGGTTAAACGACGAACGTCAGTTAATGCTAGGTGCATATATCTTTAATCTCCCCACCCTGTGCAGGGCTCAATCTGAATCTTCATCATGTTCAACCACCAGGCGCACGCCACGTTCGTCATGCACTAAACGCTGACCGGCTTCAAGTTCAAATTTGTGTTCAACGGGTTCAAACAGTTTTTCCGGAAAGTCCTGGGAAGGGGACGATTCTTCCACTGTCACTTCTTCTGCGCCATTAAAGTGCACTATCTGCTTCCAGCTGCGAGTTATATTATCACCCAGGATCACCAGTAAGTCCCCTGGTTTACAATCTTCCATAGCCTGATTTACCGCTTCTTCTTCACTGGGGATAACTTGGATGTCCTGCTCTTTTATGCCATTGGCGAGCAATGCCTGCTTGAGGATCTCCGGCACCTCGTCCTGGCCACGGCCGCGTCTGTCATCATCGGCTTTACAAATAAACGTATCGAATCCCTTGGCAGTGATCTTAGCCGCCTCAATGATATCTTCATCCCGTCTATCCCCTGGCATAGCGATAACGATGTGCCTTTTACCCCTTACATCCAGCCGTTTGGCCAGGTCGGTAATAGATTCTATGGCCGCTGGGTTATGGGCGTAGTCCAGAATAACTTTAAAGGGAAGCTCATCGTATATGTTCAGACGCCCGGGCGCCTGGTAGAACGAAGTGGTAAATATGCGCAAGCCCTGGCGAATATCTTCCAGCGAGGTCTTAAAGCTATAAGCAATCGCCGCCGCAAACATAGCATTTTGCACATTGTGCAAGGCTTTCCCTTCGATGGTAGCCGGGATCAAATGGCTCCACAACAAGGGAATATGTGCGCCCTTATCATAAACGGTAAGCATGTCGCCATTAATACCTTTTTCCAGCACCACAGCCATGCCACCACAGCGAATGTGTTCACGCACCAGGCCATGTCCTGAGTCCATGGTGACATAACAGATGTGCTCAGCCTGACAATAATCGGCCATTTGCAAACACAACTGGTCATCGGCATTAAGCACTACGCAGTCTTTCGCCACTTCAACCACGACGCGTTTAATTTGCGCCAGTTGTTCAACAGTATCTATGCCCCGCTGCCCCAAGTGATCCGCAGTGACATTAAGACAGGCACCCACATTACATTCGGTATAACCCAACCCCCGTTTCAGGATCCCGCCTCTGGCGGTTTCCATTATGGCAAAATCAACGCTGGGGTCGCGCAATACGATTTGCGCTGCAGTAGGACCGGTCATGTCGCCTTTGACGGTTAAGTGGCCATCAATATAAACGCCATCCGTTGATGTCATACCTGTGGTAAAGCCAGCAGATTTCATAATGCTGGCAAGCATACGGGAGGTAGTCGTTTTGCCGTTGGTGCCGGTGATCCCGGCAATGGGGATCCGGGCCTGACTGCCCGGTGGAAACAACATATCCATAACCTTGCCAGATACATCCCGGGATTTGCCCTCACTTGGGGCAACATGCATTCTAAAGCCAGGAGCCGCATTACATTCACATATTCCGCCGCCAATGTCCTTGTAAGATTTACCTATATCTTCGGTGAGAAAATCCACACCGCCTATATCTAGGCCGATAGCCCGGATCGCCCTTACAGCCATATCACGGTTGTCCGGGTGTACGATATCCGTCACATCTATGGCTGTACCACCTGTTGACAGGTTGGCCGTAGAGCGCAAATTAAATAGCTGACCACTTGGCAGTACGCTGTTTTCGTCGTAACCGGCTTCTTCCATCAAACGAAGAGCCTGATTGTCCAGCTCTAAACGGGTCAGGACCTTTTCATGGCCTATGCCCCGACGGGGATCAAGATTAACAATATCAATCAATTGTGAAATAGTGGAATCCCCATCGCCAATCACATGACCCGGAACACGTTTGGCCACTGCCACCAGTTCGTTGTTAACCACCAGCATACGATGATCGAAGCCACTGAGGTAGCTTTCCACCAGAACCGCTTTACCTGTTCCAAATTTCTGGGCTTCGTGAAAAGCGACTTCAATCTCCTCGGGGTCACTTAAGTCAATTGTCACTCCTCTGCCATGATTGGCATTCAAGGGTTTGAGCACCACAGGCAAGCCAATTCTGTTAGCTGCCCGGATAGCTTGTTTAGCACCATACACCAGCATCTGCTTGGGAACAGGCAAACCCAAATCATTTAGCAAATTATGGGTATCTTCTTTATCGCAGGATATTTCCACAGCTATATGCCGGGTTTCGCTGGTGATCGTAGCCTGAATACGTTGCTGGAACTTGCCTTGGCCAAATTGCACCAGAGAGTAATTATTCAGACGTAACCAGGGAATATTGCGCTCTTCGGCAGCGGCTACCAGAGAGCCGGTACTGGGTCCGAATTCTTTACGCTGAGCCATTCGCACAAAATCACTCAGCTCTTCTTGAAAATCAAACTCTGGATCGATATCCGCAGAAATAGCTTGTTGCACTTCGTTGGGCATCAGGTGCGCGAGCAGGCGTAAGCCCAGTTTACCGGCCTCAAGTCCCACGTCCCGCTGTTTGTATTGGTACACCACGTTGTAACAGCCCGGTTTGTCTAAACTGCGGGTCTTGCCAAAATTTACCGGTGAGCCTGCCAGATTTTGCAACTCAAGGGCAACATGTTCCCAGATATGTCCTACCCAGGTGCCTTCATCTTCGCGCAAACGGCGGATAAATCCCCCCTGCTCGCTATAGGAGCAACCGTGACTTTGCAGGGTGGGGATGGCATTAATGAGTCCATCAATAAATTCCTGGCCCAGCTTGACTGACGGCCAGTTTTCCAGCTCCCCCAGATCAATTTGATAACGAATAACAGGAAAATTAGCGTAGATATTAGGACCAACATAGATATTTGTACTGAGTACTTTCATGCTTAGCATTTTCCTTTTCTTATTATATAAATTAAAAATTTGATCCCTATGAGATAGAGTAACAGAAACTCAACTGTCTAAAAATCATGCCTTTAACCAAAGACGTATCAATCTTGTTTCAAGCTACTTTATATGTACCACAAAGATGCCTGGATCAGGTAAATGATTTTAAAGGAACAGCCAATGACTGGCTATTTTTTTAAAATTGCTGGATTTGCAGAAGTGAGCCCATCAGCAGGTAAAAAACACACAACAGTCCATTTATGAAAGAAAACGACCTCAGATAAGACCGCTTTTTATTGCACCGGTCATGTCACCTGTCCCCCAAGACTAAAACTGTTTTTAATAGCGTTAAATTGGTTGTAGGCAACCTATATAGCACGGTTATTTTTAAGTTCGATTTAACAGCAAAATTTTATCACTATTGTAACGGCGCATAACCATAAAAAACACCCGTTATTTGGACGTGAATTTGACAAAAAACTGATTCATGACACGGCACGAGTTGCCTGTTTATCAGCAACGAAATACCCCCTCAAACTCTGTGCTCTATTACTGATGTGACTGCCCATAGTCGCATCTCAAAGAAACAAGCTCAGCGGCAGAGTGTCGACAACATGGGCTTGCGTTTTGATGACGCCCAACAGAATATTGAAGTGCCTGCTAAGGAGCTATAACCCAAGTCATTGAAGTTGCTGTTAGGCGGCAACGAATTCAACCCCATGAGCTTAGCTTTAATAAGTGATTGGGATGAGACAGAGCAGCCAACAACGCTGCAACTTCAAGGAAGACGGGTATAAAAGATGCTGACCAGGGACGAACACGTTACCCTTGCACCATGAATGAGCCTTAACTACCAGCCCCGTTACAAGTCTCGATATTCTCAATACGACAGGGCACCGGTTTTTCTATGGTCGTCTTTGATCGTCCACTTTGTATGGTTAAGCTTTAACAACCAGCAGCGAACAACACCAAGACCAATATAGCTGTTTTTTCCATAAGCATTTTATTTTTCATACCGCCTAAATCACTTATCTAATAACATTCTAAAAGAGATACACATCAGCGACTGCTTGGTTTATTGGCCTTTCTTTGTTTGGCACGGCGCTGCACTTTTTCAATGCGAATTTCTTTTTGGTCTTTTTTATTTGGGGTTAAGGATCCCGTTTTAAAACGCTGTTTGCGGTCGGCTTTATCTGACGCTTTTTTTATCACTGCTGCGGCCATGTCAGCTTCTTCTACTTCGATCATTTCTGGTGTTTCCAGGGTGATGCGTCCCAATTTTCCACTGCGCAATTCATTGATCAGTACTTCACAGATTTTATGCAGATTAACCCGCCCACCAGCCCGCAATGCTCCGCGCTGGGCCGCTGCCATCTCCAGAAATTCAATCTCTGTGGCAGGCACACTATCCAGTTTAAACCTTTCTTTGATAAGCTCAGGATAGGCTTTAATCAGATAATCGGCGGCAAAAAAACCGACATCATCGTATTCCATAGCCGTATCTTTAATGGCTCCAGTGGCCGCCAGACGATAACCACTATTAGGATTTTCCACCTTGGGCCATAAAATTCCGGGGGTATCAAACAAGGCAATGCCACTACCCAAATTAATACGTTGCTGGGTTTTGGTCACAGCAGGTTCGTTGCCCGTTTTGGCAACAATACGCTGAGCGAGTATGTTGATCAGGGTTGATTTCCCCACATTGGGAATGCCCACTATCATGGTATTGATGTTTTTTACACTGGCGTCTTTTTCTGGCAGCATCTTGCGACACAACTCAAGCAGCTGTTTCATCTTGCTCGGCTCGTCTGTGGTAGTGGTGAAAGTTTTCACCCCTCGCTCTTGTTCCAGATAGGCCTGCCATCTGGCAGTAATGTCGGGATCGGCCAGATCAGACTTACTCAGCACCTTAATACAGGGCTTTTCACCACGAATTTGTGCAATAGCGGGGTTTTCACTGGAGTAAGGAATACGTGCATCCAGCACTTCGATCAGTAAATCGACTTGAGGTAATAATTCGCGGATCTCTTTTTGGGCTTTATGCATGTGCCCGGGATACCAATGGATCGACATTTAACTGCGCCTTAAGCATATTTAAAGGCGTTATTGTACGTTACCCGGCCCCGTTTAGTTAAGCTTATCCCCTGGCAGTTAACGCTTTAAATCACAATAATGTATAAACGATTCACTTACCTGGCCCTTAAAACAGGCAAAAAGCCCTCAGGTCAGCGTTTTTCTGGCTGCACTGGCCAACGGCCCACATTGAGTAAAACGTATCTTATGGTTACCGCTGCATTCAATGAACCGTTTTGAATGGTAAAAAACATGATGAAATATTTTTCTCTGTTACTACCTGGCTATAAACCAAACCAGCAAATAAAAGTGTCCAATAAAAATCTGAGTTTGCTTGGATCTCGCTCCATGCCCCCTGATAAAGATTATCGCTGCGCCATTTCCCCCAACATTTTCCTATTGTGCGGCCATCCGGTTTTAGAAGCCTGACATAAAAATGTAATAAATGACTGAATATTCGCTGTATTTATGGTTACAATGCCGACCCAAGAGACCCCTCTCGATACCTTTTTTTGGTTTGCACTTATTACTGACAATAAGCGACCAAACAACACCTTATATAATAAAAAAGTTTGCCATGGCCACGTTGGAATGCTTCTCGCAGTTCCTTGGCTATTTTACGCGCAACTACATCATACTGGAGAGCACACTTGGGCCTGACCACTAGAACACACAACACACACCCGCTGGCACTGACGATACTTGGCGCAGCCGTATCATTGGCGTTGACTGCCAATGTACACGCACAAGAATCAACTGACGTTAAAGCCAGCCAAGACGATTTTGAGAACATTACGGTTACCGCACGCAAACGCAGCGAAAGCCTGTTTGAATCCCCGACGGCCATCACATCTTTAAGCAGCAGCTTTATGGATGATGCAAACATCAGTAATTTAGACGATGTGGGCAAATACGTGCCTAACCTTAATATTAGCCGCTACGGGGCGGGTAATTCAGCTCATGCGTCGGTCTTTATTCGCGGTATTGGCCTGCAAGATCACATCATCACCACCGATCCGGGCGTAGGCGTGTATGTAGATGGTGTCTATTTGGGTCGTCAAATGGGCTCTAACCTCAGCTTGCCCAATATTGAACGGGTAGAAGTATTACGTGGTCCACAAGGCACCTTATATGGGCGTAATACGCTGGGCGGCGCGGTGAACATTATTACTAAAAAGCCTGGTGACGAATCCATGGCCAGTATCAATGCCAAAGCTGGCACGCTGGGACGCCTGGCCACGGATATGTATATCAATGGCAATGTATCTGACGATTTCAGTATCGCTGCCAGCGGCTCATTTAAGAAACGTGATGGTGTAGGTAAAGCGGTCAATCTGACCAAACCGGAAAAAGAAATCGGTGAAGAGCAAGAAATCAGTGGCCGTATTTCAGCAAATTGGAACCTAAGCCGTAACTTCTCGTTATTATTTGCCCTGGACGGTTACGATAATGAAGGGGGGCAATCTCCTTATACTATCGAATTTACCGACCCCCGCCCGGATGCCAGCGATATTTTCAACGGCGATTTTCCTTTGCTTACGCCCGATATGATACCTGCGGATCCCGATGACCTGGGCACCACAGTTGCAGGTCTTGAGTCTACAGCCGCTTCAGGTTGGGGCGCAGCGTTTACGGCAACATGGGATGTGAACCAATATTACACCACCAAGCTTATCACCAGCTTGCGCAGCTCGAAATACGAAGGGGGGTTAGATGATGATGCCTCGCCACTTAACTTGTCAGAATTTCCCGAAACCGGTGAGGCTGACCAGTATTCCATTGAACTACAGGTAAACGGAACCTTTGATAACTATGACTTTGTGTCTGGCCTGTACTTCTTTAACGAAGACGGTTCCACTGAGTCTGGCCCATGGGTATTTAGCCCATTTAACACCCCTGACGCTCTGAATAATAATGGTAACCCTACCGGATTTGGTGGTGATTACGGTTACTTTGACCTGAATCAGCAAACCGACGCTTTTGCCATATACGGCAATGCCTCTTACGATCTATCTGACAGGCTTACCATAGGCGGCGGGGTGCGTTACTCAAAAGATAAAAAAGATGCCAATGCTTTGTTCCCCTCTTTTGGTGGTGAACGCGCCTTTAGAAGCGCCGAGTTTAGCGCCATAACCTGGGATGTGAATACCGCTTATCAACTGGATAATGGCTTAAATGTATATGCCCAGGTGCAAAAAGGGTATCAGACCGGTGGATTTCCTCCCCGTCCCTTCGGCGGTTCAACCCAGTTTGTGCAGTTTGATGAAACCACCTCGATTAACTACGAAACGGGTTTAAAAGGCAAGATAACCGATAGCGTGTCCTTGCTCGGGGCAGTATTTTTTACTCAATACAACGATTTGGCCTTACCTTTCTCTGACCCTACGGCTGGCGGTGGTTTTGTAACCATCACCGAAAATGCGGGCAAGTCAGAAGCCAAAGGGGTCGAACTTGAAGCGACGTTTGACATTACCAATAATTTTAGTATTCGTGGTGCAGTAGGTTATCTGGATGCTGAAATTACTGAAGTCGCTGCCGGCGTCAACGGTGTCGGTGTGGGTGATTCACCGGCGTTAACCCCGAAATGGACCCTGATGTTAGCCTCCTCTTATTATCTGGATTTAGATAACGGTGGCACACTGGCCTTTAAAGCAGATTATTCATTTCGTGACAAGATGCAGGGCCAGTCAGTTTTTAATGCCAACGAGACCATTGATTCACGTGCCATCGT
>Ga0307488_10002999_pt1 | contig 14150 bp, 6 predicted proteins | sample SB02metaG_FD_202248 | JGI IMG/M metagenome (GOLD analysis project Ga0307488, IMG submission 202248) | Sea-ice brine microbial communities from Beaufort Sea near Barrow, Alaska, United States - SB 0.2 | ecosystem: Environmental > Aquatic > Marine > Coastal | place: USA: Alaska | collected 2017-05-06 | reverse complement strand
TACGCTAATAGAGTTAAGAATATAGAAGAAAAAATTGACATTTTTAAAAAAATTGGAACAGCTAACTATAATACAGCAGGTTCTTTCTTTACGCATCCTTACGCGAGTGCAACACCTGTGTTTACACAAAATATACCTAATAATGGTACAGTAACTTATGTCACTAGTTATTCAGGTTCTATTTTTGATACTCAATGGAAAGTTACAGCTGGTGGAACTGAAGTTTATGATTATACTTTTACACAAAGCTCTACTAATACTACTTTTGTTTTCACAACCGCGCCTGTTGGGGCTTTAATATTTCAACTGTTTGATATAGATTTATATAGACTAGGCACCGTTATATACAATGACGCTAACGAAGTTCAAGAAATAAATAGAAACGAATGGTATCAAATCAAGAAAGCACCACTAGTAGCTCCTACAACTTCACAACCTGTTTATTTATATGAAGATCAAAAGATATATGTGTATCCAGCTACTATAACAAGCGCTATACAAGTTTCTTATATTAAAAAACCAGCTGATCCTATTTGGGGTTCTGTTACTGGGGCTTTAGGTCAATTTGTATACAATGAACAAACATCAACTCAATTCGAATTACATCCATCAGAGCAGACAGAACTTATATTAAAAATATTAATGTACGCTGGTGTTATTATAGAAGATCCAAGTCTAGTACAAATCGCTGTGGAAAAAGTACAAGGTGATGACATGAATGAAAAAAGCTAATCAATGGGACTATTAACAGAAAATAACTTACAATATTACGGTGGAACACAATTGTTTCAACAGAATAACAACACTCAAAACTTTGCTGGAACGTTTGATACTGCTTTAGTATTTACAACTAATGACCCTACTAATACAGCCTACTCATTAAACAACTGTGAGTTATACCAAAGTGCTGATTTTGGTGTTACATGGACAGCTTATAACACTTTGATAAACACTGCTTATACAGCAACTTTCAATTCTTTAAATAATACTATAACCACAGGAACAGCTATAGCCAACGGTACTTGGTTTATGATACAACTAAGACAAGCCGCTGTTGATAACAATTATGGAAGCTACGAGTATATAAGTATCAATGATGTAGTTAATAATTATCTTGTTGCTTATGTAGGCGAAGGTAAACTAGTACCTAATGTTAAAAGAACTGATGTTATATTTCATGCTAAACGCGGATTACAAGAGTTTAGTTACGACACTTTAAAAAGTATTAAGTCACAAGAATTACAAGTTCCTGTTAATTTATCTTTAGTTATACCTCAAGACTACGTTAACATAGTAAGATTATCTTTCATTGACGAGCTAGGTGTTAAGAGAATTATATACCCAGCTAATAATTTAACAACAGCTCCTTACGCCGCGCTAACTCAAGATAGTGTTGGTATGCCAATACAAGACGCTAACTCTAATAACGTAGAGGTACCACCTACAACAATAGAAAGATGGAATCAAGCTGATACTAGAAAAATAACAGGTAACTATAGTTGGAACGCTGCTTATAATACTGACGCCTGGCTTCAAGGTTATCCTATGCTATGGCAACAAGCTGTAGGAGAAAGATATGGTTTAAACCCATCAACTACACAGGTGAATGGTTGGTATCTTATAGATGAAAGACAAGGTACGTTTAATTTTTCTAGCAATTTAGTTGGTAAGTTAATAGTATTAGAATATATATCAGACGGTTTAGCTACAGACTTAGAAACAAAAGTACCAAAGCTAGCTGAAGACGCTATGTACGCTCATATAAATCACTCAATATTAGCTAGTAAAATAAATCAACCTGAATATATAGTACAAAGATTTAAAAGAGAACGTAGTGCAAAATTAAGAAATGCTAAAATAAGATTATCTAACATTAAGCTTGATCAAATTGTTCAAGTTATGAGAGGTAAATCTAAATGGATTAAAAATTAATACATGGCAGAAATTAAAAATACCTTCTTAAAAGGTAAAATGAATAAAGATTTAGACGCTAGACTTCTTCCTAATGGAGAGTATAGAGATGCTCAAAACTTACAAATAAGTAGATCCGAAGGATCAACCGTTGGTGAGTTTGAAAACATTTTAGGTGATTTAGCTGTTGCTAGCACGGGGTCTAATGCTGTTAAAATAATGGGTTATTTTACTGACACAACAAATAATATTATTTATTATTTTGCTAGTAGTTTTTATAATATAGACTCAACTGTAAGAACAGCAAGCACCGACATATGTAAAATATTTTCTTATAATATAGATACCAACCAAAACGTAGAATTAGTCACTGGTTATTGGTTAAACCTTAATAATGCGTTTCCAATAAATTCAGTAAACTTAGTTGAAGAGTTATTGTTTTTTACAGATAACTTAAACCAACCTAGAAAAATTAACATATCACTAGCTAATCCTAATGGAATAGCAACGCCTACTTATTATTTTAATGAAGACCAAGTTTCTGTTGCAAAATATTACCCTTATGAAACTATTTTAGTTTTTGATAGATTTAACAGTAGAGTAGATGGAGCCGTAAGTAATAGTAATATAGTTGTTTTAAGTGATTCAGCTGATACTATCCAAGTAGGTGATATAGTAAATGATTGGGATAGAGATTTTGGAACAACAATACAGATAACAACTTTAATTACTGTAATAGAAATTACTGCTAGTAACACAGTTAAATTATCTGAAGCTGTTACGCTACCAGATGCTTTTCATATACAGTTTACTAGACCAACAATGACAAATAAGTCTAGTTTAGAAGTTAGTAATTTTACACTAGTAGAAACTTATGCCGTTGCAGGGACAACCGCAGGTTCTAACATAACTATTACTTCTTCTCTTTTGAGTAATACTCCTGTGCTAGGTATGTATGTTACCTGTCCTAGTAATCCTGCTGGTTTTAGCAGTAGCGCATTTGGCGCGACACCTACTAACACAGGTGTAATTACCTCTGTAGTTATAAGTGGAACTGATACTATAATAACTGTTGACGTTGTAAACACATTAACAGCTCTTACTTTACCAGACATTTTAATAGGAGCAAATCCTAATTATGATGGTTCTTGGAAAGGAGATCCAGATTATTTAAAAGAAGAGTACGTAAGATTTAGTTACAGGTTTAGGTTTGTAGATGGTGAATATTCTATAATGGCACCTTTTACTCAAATAATGTTTATACCTCAGCAATACGGAGAGTTTGGTAAAGGTACTGCCACACAAGATGAAGACATGGAAGAAGCGTATAAAAGCACTATTATTGCTTGGATGCAAAACAATGTAGATAATATAATATTAAGAATTCCCATACCTAAAACAATAAAACCAGGCGGCACTATGGTAGATACTAACGTTGCCGTAAAGTTGATAGATAATCTACATGTTGAGTCTATAGACATTCTATACAAAGAATCAAACTCTTTAGCTGTAAAAGTTTTAGATAGCGTAAACATAACAACCTCTACACCTTTTACTTCAATTAGTTTTAGAGATTTAATAAACGGAAATCAAACTAATTATTATTACAACTACAATTACGAGTCTAGTAAACCTTACAAAACATTACCTCAAAATCAAACTGTCAGAGTGTATGACAAGGTTCCTGTAAAAGCTTTAGCACAAGAGATAATTGGCAATAGAGTAGTTTACGGCAACTATCAAGACAAACACAGTAGTCCGTTAGCTATTAATTACAGCGCTACCACGGCTGATAAATCTGTAACGTATGATAACTATGGTCAATTTCCTAATAGCTCTTTAAAAGAAAACAGAACATACCAAGTGGGTGTTGTTCTTTCTGATAGATACGGTAGACAATCAACTGTTGTTTTATCAACACAAGACGATATTCCTAATTCAGCAGGTTCTTCAATATATTCTCCTTACAAAAATTATGGTAACAATAACGTGTTTAGTTGGTTAGGCGATGCTTTAAGAGTAACGTTTAACGAGGCTATACCTGTAGATAATCCTGGTCCTGGTCAACATGATGTTATAAATAAACCATTAGGTTGGTTTTCTTACAAAATAGTAGTTAAACAAACAGAGCAAGATTATTATAATGTTTACTTACCTGGTTTTGTTAATGGTTATCCTGTTGTTGAAGACGTAGAGCAAGATGTTACTGCTTTTACTATATTGATTGGTGACAATATTAACAAAGTTCCTAGAGATTTATCAGAAGTAAGTGGTCAACAGACGCAGTTTAATAGTAGTACTAGATTATTTGGTAGAGTAAACAACCCTGATATAAATAACAAGCAAGTAGGCGCTCCAGTTTATCCTTATACAGATCATCAAGTTCCTTATAATCAACAATATTACCCTGGTATAAAATCTGACTTCGTAAGAAACATAGCTACAACTCAAGACGGGGAAGTACAAACGTCACCTTTTCAAGCTGGAATAGCCGCTGCTGCTTTCAACAATGCAGATGGTGAAATACCATGGGGAACAACTCCTGGTGGCAATGACGACACTATGGCCCCTTTATATAACGGGGATTCAAATCCATATTACGCAGAGTTAAGCGTTGGACAAAGAATTGTTGTAACTAATAACGATAACCCAGTGTTAGCGTCTAGAAACAGAAGTAATCAACTAGGAGCTATTTGTACGGCTACAGCGGCTGGAGGCACTGGCGGTATAATAACTATGCAGCCTTTTTTAACTGTATCTGAAACAGAACCTACAACTTCTTTACTAGATATATTCTGGGAATCTTCTACTTCAGGTAATTTAAACACTTTAAACACAAGTATAAATGCTCAGTACGATGGTCTTGTTACTACTACTGACACTAATTTAACGTTTTTAGAAACTTTAGTAGCAGGCGGAGCTATTGATTTACAATTTTCTTTTGTTGATGGCGGTGGAACAGAAAGAACAAATTTAAACTCTGCTGTAATAACATCTATAACAGATAACTCAGGTAATGCTGTAGATGTAAGAACTTTTGAATTAAGACTTAATACTGGTGGAAATGCTGGTACGTATGGTTTATACACTGGTACTGTTGCTACCACTGGCTTAGATGCTACTTTTTGGTATGGAACTAGTTCTCCTCAAGTAAATAATTATACAATAACATTTACAACTAATTACACAGACCCAGGTGGAGAAGTTTTTAACAATACTATATCTACTATGAATGTATTATTGCAAAACTCTACTCCAGGAACCTTGGTAACGCCTTCGCAATGTCCGATAACTTTAACTGGAGCTGACGCTCCTTCTGTTAATGATACTATTATATTTAATTACTTAACAGGTGAAACAGTTGCAACAGTTGCTAATTATGGTAAAATGGACAACGGAAGTGTTGATGCTACTAATTTACAGTCAGAATTAACATTTGCAATACAAACACAAGTAGACACTAGTGGCGCCGTAAGTATATTTGAATTTGCTAACACAACAGATGGTATATTAAGAGTTAAATCTAGCTCGACAATGGTGTCAGGTGAAACTTATACTATATTAGTAGACGTTACTGATAACAATGGAGACACTAGTGGTACTCTTCCTTATACTGGTATAACTTACAGTTGTTCATTACAGTTTACCGTAGGTGCTCAACACATAAATAGAGCTGCTTGTAATGGTATAGTTAGTATTCAACCTAATACTGGTTGTGGAAACTACAGGCAAATATGGGCTTTTGTAAATAGCTCATCACAAGCTGGAAACGCGGGTGGATTTAATAATTATCCTCAAACAGGTATACCAGGTATAATATATGGAACTTCTAACAACTATACTTATTACAATGTAGCTGTAAAATATTCTAATACAATAATAGGATCAACATCTAATGGTGGTTTAAATTCTGGTGCTTCTTTATTTATAGAACCTACGTTAAGATTTACTCCTAACACTAGCAATAATCCTAACGGAAACGTGTATTATACAATACAATATAGGGCTACTTCAGGAGCTTCGTGGTCACCAGCAGTGTATTATCAATTTTCAAATAATGGTGGCGCTACGGTGGTTGGCACAGGAACTATGGGTGTTGCTAATTATTTAAATGGAGAGTATTTAGGTGGAGGAGCTACAGATTATAAAACAAAATTTTGGTTTAATGTAGCTGGAGAATATAGAGTATTAACTAGTTATGTTCAAGGCGCAATATGTAGCACAAGTGATTCTGATAAAGTTAGGTTTTTTCCTGATTTTGGCGATGGTAATTATACTGGTCAGTGTTCTTTAGGTCCGTTATAGTGTAAAAAACAAGTAGAAACAAGTAATAAATAATATATGGGAGTTACAGTCGAAGTAGGCTATTTTAATACCTTTGCATTAAAGAGACTAGCGAGCACAGCAGTGCCGCAAGTTGCTGATCTTCCTGAAGATTGGTACATAGAAGAGTCAAGAATAAAAGGTGGTTTTAATAACACGTCTGTTGATTATGGAGTTAAAGCTTATTTAGTAGATGATGAATCTCAAAAAGCAATTAGAGGTAATTCTTTAATATACTCTGGTATATATAATTCTAGAACAGGTGTTAATCAAACTAATCAGTTTAGTGTGGCTGAAGAAATAACTAGAAGCGTAGATCCAGTAGGCGGAACAATACAGAAACTTTACGCAGAAGATACTAACTTAATTGTTTTTCAAGAGAAAAAAGTAAATAGAGCGTTGATAGATAAAGACGCTATATTCACAGCTGAAGGTTTAGGAGTAAGTACAACAGGTTTACAAGTAATAGGACAAATAACCCCTTATGCTGGTAATTGGGGTATTGGAACTAATCCAGAGTCTTTTGCCGTATATGGTTATAGAAAATACTTTGTTGATAGAAATACAAACGCTGTATTAAGATTATCTCAAGACGGCATTACTGAAATATCAAACTATGGTATGAGTGATTACTTTAGAGATCAATTAGGATCCATTACAAGCACTGGTAGAATAACAGGTGGTTATGATATACATAATCAAAATTACCTTATTAGAATGATTCCTACGTTTGACGCTGTTGATGACGAAGGTAACGATGTTTTTCAAACTTTAGCTTTTGACGAAAGAGTTTTAGGTTGGACTACGTTTTATACTTATAATCCAAGCTTTATAACAAGTATAGCTAATAATTTATATACTAGTTTAGATGGAAAATGGTTTAGAAGTTACGTGACAGATCAACCAAGAAACGTTTTTCATAATCAAACAGGAACAGCTATAAAACCTAGTAGCGTTACTTTTGTTCTAAACCCTGCGCCTAGTCAAATGAAAAACTTTAACACAATAAGCTACGAAGGAACTAATGGATGGGAAGTTGTATCTATAACTAGTGATGAAACTGGTTTTGATTTAAATGCAAACAATGCTTATACTTTAGACACAGACATAGCTTCACCTATATATAGTTATAATCAAGGTGAATATCAAGATGGAGGAGTTACAGAATATGCTGGATTTGTAAGAAAACAAAACAATTATGTCGCTGCTATAAAAAGCGCAACGCCTGCTCAAGTTGGAGAGGTTGTATTTGGAAATCAGATGCTAGGTATAAAAGGTTATACAGCTACTGTTAAAATACAAAACGATACATCAAGAACAGTTACAGCTAACGGTCAAACTCAAGATTTAACGGCTACTAACGCTAACGGTTTAAAAGAATTGTTTTCAGTAGGTAGCACGTTTAATATAGAATAAAATTATATGGAATTAAATATTAGAAAACTAGTAGAAAATGACTGGGATACTTTAGTGTCTTGGTGGATGGAGTGGAAGTACTGGAAAGTTGCACCACCTAAAGATTTTTTACCAGACAATGGAACCGGAGGTTTTATGGTTGAAAAAGATGGTCAACCTATAGTCTCTGGATTTTTATATTTTACTAACTCTCAAGGAGTACTATTAGAGTGGATAGTATCTAATCCAGAGTATAAAGATGATGATAGAAAAGAAGCTGTAGAACTATTAATTACAACAGCTGAAGAATTTGTAAGACAATCTGGTAAGTCTTATATATTTAGCATTGGCAGAAACGCTAGTCTAATAGAGACACATAAAAAACTAGGTTACTCGGTTGATCCGAAACCTTCACATGAAATAATAAAAAAGATTTAATATGGCAGCAGTAACAGCAGCGGTAGCAGGCACAGTAGGAGGTGCGCTCGTAAAAGGTATAGGCGCTAAAAAAGCAGCAAATAGAGCAGGCGCAAGAGCATCAGCCGCGCGTAGAGCTATATCTGATTTAAAAGAAAACAGAGCAGAAATTATGAATCCTTTTGATAACCAAGAAGGAGTTGCCGATATGGCGTCAAATTTAACTGGGATGATGTCTAATCCAATGGCTAACTTAGGTGTAGCAACTCAAGCCGCGGAGATGCAAGCAGAAGAGGCTGACATAGCACTAGCAAACACGCTCGATACCTTAAGAGCTACAGGGGCGGGTGCTGGTGGAGCCACTGCGTTAGCGCAAATGGCGCTTAAAAGCAAGCAAGGGATCAGTGCAAGCATAGAAACACAAGAAGCAACTAATCAAAAACTAAGAGCTCAAGGCGAACAAAACCTACAACAAAGACAAGTTGCTGAAGAACAAAGAATACAAGGAGTAGAAATGAATGACTCAATAAGACTTCAAAATGCTGAATCACAAGGTAGAATGTTTGAGTTTAATACTAAAGAAACTAGAGACAATAATGACTTAGCTCAGCAGTATGGCCAATTGGCAAACGCAGAAGCAAATCAATCACAAGCTAGAGCATCTGGAGTAAACGCTTTAGCAGGAGGACTACAAGGTATAGCAAGCTTAGGAATGAAAGGAGCTTTTGGTGACTTTCCTAGCTAATAATAATAAAAAATAATGGCAAACACATATCCAGTAACAGTAATAAAACCTTTTGATCAAAGAGAAATAGACGCGATAGCGGCACCATTTGTTGACTTAGGAAACACTATCAAAGGGCAAAAAGAAGCGTTAACAGCAAAACAAAAAGCTATTCGTAACAGAGAAGCTACTATGTACGAAAGCGCTTATGCTAAACTTGATTCTATAGAAGATGTTGATTATAGTACTTATGACGAAAACATGAGAGACTTTTTTGATGGAAAAGTCGATGACTATGTTACTATAGCTAATGGCATTGATGCTGGAACTATAAACCCAAAAGAAGGAGCAAGATCTTTGTCTTATATATCTAACATGGTAGACGAATATAAAACTTTAGCGCCCAAGGTATTAGCTCAAGCTAAATACATGATGGAGCATGGCGCAGGTGGAGATAATACTTTATCAAAGCTTAATGATCCAAACTTAGAAATAATGTTTTCTAAATTACTAGAAGGTTCTGGAGAAGTTACGTTAGCTGAAAACGAAAAAGGTAAAATGTATTTAAAAGGTGAAGGAACTTTAGATGGTGAAGACTGGAGTTATAACTTAAACTTAAGTGAATTTGATAAATTAGATGCTGGAGGAGATAGCTTAGCTATCACTACAATTAGCAACGATGACCTTGGTTTACTAACCGTTGGAGAAACAGCATCAGCAACATCTATTACAGAGCAAGCTAAAAACACTGGTATTACTACAGAGTACACCAATGTAGATACGATGAGAAACAATTTAAACGGATCATTTAGTAATTCTGTAGATAAACTAATAGCTAATCCAGATTTTAATGCTTATTGGGCTGACAAAATTTATAAACAACATGATGTTGATTATTTAATGGATAATAATATGTTATGGGATGCTGCTGATGAAGACAAGAGAAAAATAGCAAAAGATTATCTTATTGAGGAAATGATAAATCAAATACCTAAAGAACAACAAATACAATTTAAAGTAAGAAACGAAGACGGCACTTTTGATCCTTCTTCCGGTGTTGAAGGTGTTGAGGGATCTACTTGGGGTATAAACGCGCTTGTAGCAACAGAAACCGGAGACACAGAAGCAAGAGACACAGCTACTATTTATATTAATGACCCCGTTGGTTCTATGCAAGCTACTGAAAAAAGCGGTGATTACCTTAAAGTAACTGAAAAAGGAAGTACAATAACTGTGTCTTTTGGAGACGAAACTGAATTAGATGGCGATGGTAAACCTGTGTCTCCTGAGGTTATAAAATATGATCTTAACAAAGAAAAAGATTTTATTGCTTATCATCAAAAAATTAGAGAAAGAAATGGAAGATTTGAAGGCACAGCTCAAGGTTCGCAAAAAAGAAAAGAACAATTTCCACAAATATTAAAAATAGAATTTCTTAAAAGACAAAAACAAAAAAGAGCTCAAGCAGCTAGAAATACAATAACTGATGATTTCTCGCAGGAAGATTTTAAATCACGAAACGACACCAGCGGCATGAGTTTAAATGAAATTATGACTGCGTATAAAGAAGAGGTAGACGCAAGAGTAAAAGAGCTTGAACAAGCTGTCAACAATAAAGTTAAATAATATATATATATGAATCAACCAGAATTTTATACAGCAATTGGTTTTGATGAGCCTGTTGATGTAAATGAATTAAGTGAAGAAAATAGAAAGTTCTTTTTTGAGCAGTTTTCACCAAAACCAGTAAAGAAAAACGATCCTGCTGTAAATGCGGAGACCAATGTGGGATCGACAAACGACACGGTCTCACAATCGGGAGATGGTTCTTCGGATTTATTATTAAAAGCTGAAGAAACTGTTTCAGCGATACAATTTTCTGAGGAAGAAGAAACGGCTAAAAAAGCTGAATACGAAACAAAATTTGAAGAAATTCAAAAAGGTAAGTATGATAATAAAATAAACAGATACGATGAAGGAGAAGCTATAGCAAATAAAATGAAAGGCGATGATGATGATTCGTTTCAAAACGCTTTGGCAACTATGTTTGGCGATGCTTACGGAGGGTTTAAAACAGTTACCGATAGAATAGCAGAAGAAAAAATTGATCTTTTAAAAGGAGTGTCAAGAATAACTTCAGGCAGCAGCCCTATTATATCTGGAATAGCAACAATTGGATCAGCGGTAGGACTAGGTACTTTAGAAGAAGAAACAGAAAGTAGTGTTGTAGAAAACATGGAATTTGTTGATAGACAAGACCTTGAAGACTACGACATTTATAACAAAGCCCAAGAAAACTTTGCAACAAAAGAATTAAGAAAAACAGAAAAAAATATTACTCAAAAGCAACTTAATGAATACATTGAAAACAATAAAGATAATCCAAACTTTATACAAGGGGCTAAGGATCTTTATGTAAAAAATTCTGTTAAAGTAGCGCAAAGTAAAGCTATTGCTGCAAAATATAGAAAAGAAGGTAATGCTTTTTTAAAAAGTGACGAGCAAATAAAAGCAAGTAAAGACGCTGAATTAATAAAAGACAACTTAAGCACAGAAGCAAAAGACAATATAGGCGCGTCAAAAAAATTAGAAAATGACATAATAAGTATTGATAATAAAATAAAAAGCTTATCAAGCATAAAACCAAATAGTCAAGAAGATTATGATGTTTTAAAAGATGAGGCTGCTAGATTATTAAAAAAAAGACAAGGTCTTGTAAATGCTTATGGTGAAATAGTTAATGATCAAATTGACATAGGTGATAAAGCTGAAGATATTAATGCTTTTTTAGATGCTAATGATAGGAATCAAGGATTTATAGTAAACCCTCTTGGGTCTTTAGCCAAAGGTGTTTATGATTTTGTTGACGGTGTTGATGAGGTTTTAGACAGAAGTAATTATAGCCGATGGGAAATGGCTAGTGATTTTATACAAGGAAAACTTGGAAACGAAGGATACAAAGAAGGTGATTGGATTTATGACGTTGCCACTAAACTAGAAAACTTCTACGAAGACAACGCTGGTTTAAAGACTGCTGTAAACAACATGCAGAAAAACTTACAAACATCTATTAGTATAAGCGACATTGACGGGTATGGTGATATGTGGCAATGGAGCTCTAATTTAGTAGGGTCTCAAGCAATGAACACTGCTGTAATGTTAACCACTGGTGGATGGGCTTTGCCATTGCTAGGAGCAAGCTCTGCCGGCGCATCGTTTAATTCTATGCAAGAAGAAATTGATCTGTATGGTGCTGAATATACTCCTTTACAAATGTATACAGTTGCTTTTGGTACTGGTTTAGCAGAAGCTTTAAGTGAAAGAATAACCCTTGGTCAATTAAAAAGAATAAAAAGCGGGTTAGCAGCAAGTGAAGTTTCTTTAAAAACTGGTTTAAAACAATATTTAAAAACGTTATTCACGAAGCAAGGAGCTAAAAACGCTGCTCTTGGTGGGTTTGTTTATGGTAAGGAAACTTTTGAAGAAGGTTTTACTGAAGCTATAGCTGGTTTTTCTCAAAGATCTTTAGAAAGATATGTGCTAGGAAAAGACGTAGATTTATTTGATGGAATGCTAGATGAGTTTGTAGCTGGATCGTTTATGAGTGGTTTTGTTTACAAGGCGCCAGGTCTTGGGATAAAAATGTATAGAGCTTTTCAACCACCTGGTTCAAACCAGCAAATAGGCCAAATTCAAGACGCAATTACTAAGTTTGCTAAATTAAGAGACGCTGCGCCAACAGCCGACGGCAAGAGACATTTTGAAGAAAAAATACAAGAGGGTGCTACTAAAATCCAACAAATAATGGCTAAGGATTTTAAGAACATGGACAAAATGACCCAACAAGAGCAAACAGATCTAATGGTAAAAGAAGACAAGATCTACGCTCTTAGAAAACTTTATGATCAAGTTGTTCAAGACAATAGTATTAATGCGAAAGACAAGCAGAGCTTGTTAGATAGTTACAATGCTAGTTACAATCAATTAAAAAACGAAAAAACAAAGATTCTTTCAGAGGTAAATGTAAGAGAAGAAATCATAAACATTACAAACTTAGCTGAATCAACTGGTAATCAAGATTTTGGAGATAACGCAGTTGGAACAGGTCAAGCCGTTGAAGTGTTTGAAGATAATGATGCTTTCACAAAAGGTACAAACATAACTGAAACAAACGTTGAAGGAACTGAATTATCTAACGGTCAAATAGTACTTAATAAAGCTCAAATGCTTAGAGTAGCTATGGCTAACGGTGGTAATATTGGTACTGGTACTCATGAATTGTTACATAAGGTTTTAAAATCTGAATTTAGCAAAGATCCTGTTAGGGCTGAAAAACTAAAGAAACAATTTTTAAAAGTATTACAATCAGAAGACTCAGAGCTTTACGACGCAGTTATAGCTAAAGCAGATGCTAATTATAGTCCTGAGTACTTAGAAAAAAATCCAGACGAATATCTTACTATATTTTCTAGTATATTAAAAGAAAACAATATAGAGTATAGTCAAGCAAAAGATGGAGTATTTAAAAGAATAGCAAATTTTTTAAGTGGTTTAGTAGCTACTAAAGCAAAGATCGATCCTAATGATTATACTTTTAAAGATGGAAAAGATGCTTATAACTTTGTACAAGATTTTGTAAAAAATACTTCAGAAGGAAAGCTATCTGATAGAGCTAAAAAATTAGCAGACGCTGGTAAAGACATAAAGACAGAAGGGAAAATGTCTTTATCTAGTGTTGATTCTGCTAAGGTTAATGATTTATATGAAACGCAAGGAGAAGCTTCTTTGCTAGATGTTGTTGATTTAATGAAGCCAACATCTAAAGGTTTAGCTCAAAGATTTAGAAGTAGACCTAAGTTTACTGAGCTTCAAGACATACTACAAGACGAAATACTATCAGGTAAAAGAGGTATTATGGAAGTTACTATGGGATATCCTGCTTATGTTAAAGAACAAAAAGCTAAAGGAAATAAAGTTGTTCCACTTTCTGGTTATTTAAATAATTCTTTTTCTACAAAAAAAGGTTTTAAAAGATACATAGAAATAGCAGATAGAATTTTAGGTAAAGACGAACAAAGTCAGTTTACACAAGAGTTAACTGAAGCTGCAGATACTATAGACACAGAAGTTACTCAAGAAAAAGAAATTAAAACTAAACCTAAACCTAAATTAAGAAAAGATTTAAAACTACAAGATGACATAATTGATAAAATCAAAAGCGCTGTAATTAAAACTTTTGGTACTAAACTACCAAGCGTTAAGTCTCCTAAGTTTAAACAAGAATTAGAAAAACAGTTTAGAACAGAATTAAAACCTGTTATAGCTAAGATGATGGGTAGAACTGATTCTTATGAAACTTTTTTAAGAGATAATTTTGAAG
>Ga0307488_10002998_pt1 | contig 14154 bp, 12 predicted proteins | sample SB02metaG_FD_202248 | JGI IMG/M metagenome (GOLD analysis project Ga0307488, IMG submission 202248) | Sea-ice brine microbial communities from Beaufort Sea near Barrow, Alaska, United States - SB 0.2 | ecosystem: Environmental > Aquatic > Marine > Coastal | place: USA: Alaska | collected... | reverse complement strand
TTCGACTCCTCCGCCCATTTTTTCTAAAAATTCGGGTGTTACCATTTGTTGTACATTTTTAGTTACATCTGCAATTATTTTACCCATATCTAAGTTTTTTGGGTCTAAGGGTTCTGTTTGATTTTGTGTAATATTTGTGGCTACTTTTTGAGCCATAGCTACAATTTCAGCCATATTAGCACCTTCCATAATTATTACTCTATATTCTTTTTTTAAATATTTTCTAACGCAAATTATTCTCTTTTTATAGGATTAAATTCTTGACTTCTTGCTTCCTGTAATTTATTTAAATCAAAACTTTTTCCTTCATCATTATCATTAAATTCCGGTACACCATCTGAAATACTTGGAGCATCAATTGATGAAAACATCGAATTTGATTCAATATTATCGCTATCCAAAAAAGTACCATTGGCTATTAATCCTGAATGTTTATTTCCAAATGATATAAATTCCATTTCATCTTTTTTATTAAAATAATCAAATACAGCTTTTCCTAATAATACATCTTTATTATTTATAACTAATGCTGGAATATTTGTTATACTAGGTGGTACATTTTGTAATTCATCAATATTTACAAATTGCATTTTTTTTTGATGTTCTTGTGATAACTCTTTTAATACACTTTTTAATTTTTCACATGCTTTTGATTGTGGGTGATAAAATAATATTAAAGAACTATTTTCTTCCATTATAAATAATATTATTATACAATTATTAATATAAAAAACGAATTTATTCTTTTTTATTAATTTTTTTAAAAAAAATTAAAAATTAAAGAAAAAAAGAAAGAAATAGAAAATAAAAAAAAAATTATATATAATTTGTATTATTAATGTTATTCTTAAACTTAATAATTTTTATTTTAATTATATATATAATTTTAGCATTTACTTGTCGTTATAATATTTTTAATCAGGAATTATTTAGTAATGTAAAAACAAAGATTATTGATAAATTTAATAATATTTTTTCTAAGAAAAATGATTCAATTAAACTCGAACATGCCGTTGAACCATTAGTCGAACAAAAAATTGAAGAATATACACCTATTATTACAAGACCTTTAGATTTAAATAAAAAACAGGAAAATCCACCACCAGATAAACCATGTGATTTACCATTTACTAATAATAAAAAAGATATACAAGCTAATAAAAAAGTTTCAGTTTTTCAATATGCTGATAGAATGATTATGAATCCTGAACAATATTTAAATATGGTGAGATTATTATTAAATGATTTATCAACGATTACAAAAGAAAAATTTTTAGAAATTTATAATAATGAAAATTTAGAAGTCAAAGATTATTTAGGTGACCAAAATATTATTAATCAATTTATAAAATCTAAAATTGATATTTTAACTAAAGAAAATACTTATTTACAACAAAATGGAAATTGGGTTTATGAATATTTTAATATTTTAGACACCAATATCAATTTCTATAAAGTAAAAACTAAAGAAAATGCATTTTTATTTAAAATAGTTTTTACATTAGGTAATCCATTAAGGTCATCATATACATCATGTATTGGTTTTATTTTATTAGAAAATAATATTGAATTAACTATTTTATATACAACATTATTTAATGAATTTGATTATAATGAACCTGATGATAATTTAGAAATATTACCTGATAATAATTTAGATTTTTCATTTTTAGATACATTAGCGCTATCTGATTTTGACCAATGGTCAAATACTAAAGAATATTCCGGTTTAAATTATATTAATGAACCAAGAATTGGTACTAAAATTGATATTAAAGCTGAAATACCTCCAGAATTTAATGATACCAAAAAATTTGTGCCTCAATTTTTACCTCCATTAAGAGGAAACGGTATCGCTAAATATCCCCCATATTATAAAACTAATGATGGTTCTATAAAATATTTTAATACACCTCCAATTCTTTTTTAATTCTTCTAAAGAAGAAGAAAAAAAATATTTATTTTTTACCTTTTTTTAATCCAGGTCTTAATACAACTATTTTTGGTTTTTTTTCTTTTTCTAATTCTTCTTTTTCTTTATCTATTTCTTTTTGTGATTTTTTCTCAATTTTTTTGAGCTTAAATATTTCTTGTTCTGCTTTAATTTTTTCTTGTTCTTTCATTAGTTCATCTCTTATTAATCTTGTTTCATTCAATATATCAATTAAACTTGCATCATCTTTTTTAATTTTTTCTCCTTTTGTTATATATTTAGTTAATTCACTTAAATCCTTATTAGAAACTGCTAATACTAAACTTTTTTTAATTTTTCTAATTTCTGATATAATTGGTGGCAATTTATCTAAATAAAATTTTTCAACATCTTCTAATAATACAGGTCGTTGAATCATTTCAACTAATTCTGTTAAATCAATATTATGCGTTAATGCATATATTTTTGCATCTGTTAAAGCATTTAATGGATTTCCCTCTAAAATAAATACGTTATTTTCTAAATTTTCTAATTTTATTGTATTTAAATATAATTTAGCCATTGATTTTAATATCATTTCTATTGTTATTATATTATCAATTATATCTTCTTCAATTCCTGTTACTGCTAATATATAATCTGGAATATCATATCTTTTTTTATATGTTATAGTTTTAATACCAGTTAATTCTATAACATCTATTTGTTCCATAAAATAATAGTTTGTTGGTAAATTTTTATAATAATCATATGTTTCTGTTTTCATTCTATATTTTCTACTTACTGTTATCTTTGATGTATTTGATTCTTCAATATATTTTATTAAATTTTTATCTACATCTTTTTCAATAAATTTTTGCATATTATTATCAAATAGTCTAATTGTTAATTTTATAGTATTTTGTTCACTATAAAAAATATCTATCACGCGTACATTACCTTCTTTGAATATTAAATTATATTTTCTATTAGGTATTAATTGTTGTAATCCAATTTTTTTATTAGTGTCAACTCTATATTTAAGATTTAAATCAACAAAGTCACCATATATTTCTATTTCCGAAGTCGCCGAAGGCGGTACGTCTGGTTCTAATTTTGTTTTTTGTATTAATAATTTTTTTAAATCATCGGATATTAGTGGTGTAGTTGGTTGAGTATACGAAATATTTGGATATAATATACTATTAACTTTTTGTTCTTCTTCTAATGTTAATTTACCACCTTTTTTACCAATTGTTTTTAAATCATCTTGTATTTTTTGTTCTTGTTGGGATATAAATGTTGCTTGTTTTTTTAATTGGGTTGCATAAACTAATAATCTATCTCTTTGTTCAGTTGATAATTTTACTATTTCCTGAGAAATTTCTTTATTTGATAATTTTTTAAATGATAGTATACCTTTTTGTTCATATATATAGTCCTCTGCTATTTTTACTGCTTCTAAAAAATTGTTAGTTAATCTTTTATTTTCTTTATTACTATCAAAAGACGTTATTTTAATTTCTCTTATAGATATAAAATCATCAAAAGATACTCCAATAATATATTTAATTTCTCCACCTTCATTAATAAATGATTCATCTATATTTGTTTTTATTTCTATACATTTATTCTCTACAAATCTACATTGATATTTAAAAGATTTTGCATTTGGATTATCACAATCTATTTTTTCTGTAAATCTTCTACATGGGTCATTTCTATTTCTATATATTTTTTTTTCAGGAACGCCCTCTTTAAAATATACTTTTCTACCATTATCTTTAATATGTTCTCTTAAAATGTAATAAGGTGAAAAATAAACTGTATTAGCAAAATTTTCTAATTTTTCATATCCTATAGATTTTATTTCTTTTGTGGAACTATTTTCTTGTTGCACAGTTGATTCTTTTTCAAATCTTCTTTTTGAATTACCATCTAACCATATCTTTCTTGCAAAATATCCAATTTCTCCTATATTGCCATTATATATGGGTGTACCTTCATCATCAATTTCTAATGGAACTGCGTAATAAAGACTTTCTGAATCAAGATATACTTTATATACTTTACCAGGATAAGGAACATTTTTTTCTTTTCTATAAATATATAAAATATTTTTTGAAGATTTAAGTATTTGTTGGTCGTAAAATACATATGGACTATATTTTTCAAATTGTTTTTTTGTAAATTTTTGTATTTCTTTTGTGGAACTATTTATTTTATTAGAATCTGATAAATCTAATTGGTTTGATATTTCATCAAATAATTTCTTTTTATCTACTAAACTCAATGAAACATTATTAATTAAGCTGTCTGTAATATTAAGTAATTTACCTAAAGTTACTAAATCTTCATCCGTATAATTTTGTGAACCATCAATTGTTGAAAAAAACTGGGGATAATTTCCTCCATGTAAATATTTTATACCTTCTGATTCATCTAAAGAATTTTTTAATATATAATATGGTGGAATATAATATTTTTCAAGTCCGGAAGAAGAATCAAGCCTTTGTTGTCCTCGTCCTAAATATATTTTAGGAACTTCAGGTGTAATAATTCCTAATTTAAAAGTATTTTCTTGTTTTTGATTTAAAATTATTTCTTCTTCTTCTTTCATTTTTGCTAATATTTTATCTATTAACTCTAACTTTTGTTGTCTTAAAATTATTTCATTAGTATTTTCAGAAATATTTTCTTCAGCTAATTTATCCATCTCTTTTTTTATTTCTAAATTTAATTCAAATATTTTATCATAATCTTCTTGTTCAACGAATTCTCCTACTATAATTTTAAAAGCTTCTATTTGTCTTGTATTTTCTAGTTTTATCATTGTCTTTTTATATAATATTAGCTCATCCTCCCTATATTTATTTATAAAAGTAATAACTTCTTGGTCTTTTCCTAAATCTGCAAAATTATTTATTCTTGCGATATTAATATCTTTAATTTGTCCTTCTTTTATTACAAATTCTACTAATGTTTGAAGAATTTTGGATAAATCATTTAAATATCCATTTTTTTTTAAGAATTTACAAAATTCTGATAAATTTTGTTTTATAATTGTTGAAATAATTAAATATTTTTTTGGTTCTTGTAAATTTACGGCTTGTTGATATATTAGTGATTCTAAAATTAAACTAAATTCTTTAACATTTTTTGAGTCAAAACCATCTTTAACACATTTAGTTAATATATCTTTTATTTCTGCTAATACATTTTTTCTTTGACTAAATGTTGTAGGCCTAAATATTCTTTGAGAAGGTAATTTATTTCTTTCTTTCAATAAAAAATTTATCATAACACTTTTTTCATTTTTTCCGTAAGGTATTGGTATTGATTCTGCTTCAATTTTTTTTTTCTCCCATGTTTTCTTTTCAAAATAAAATTTAAATAATTCATTAACTTTTGTATCATTCATTTCTTCATCAATTGGTAAATTTTTTTCCTTAAATTTTGTAATTAATTCATCTGATTCTTTTATTTTTTGAAATAAAATATTATTTTCTAATTCATCTGTAAATAAATTATTTTTTGGTTCCCATTTTTTTAATTCTTCTAAGCCTTTATCTAATGATATTTCCCCTGTAATATCATCTAACATTGTAAAATAATTTATTTTTCTTCTTTCAGTCACATTATTTGGATTTTTAAATATTAATTTATTACTTGTAATTAAATCTAATAAAGTTTCTGATTTTATATCTTCTGGTTTTAAAATTTCTAATGTATTTGGATTTATTTCTGGAATTTCTAAATTAATTAGTTGTAAAAAAGATATTTTATCATTAATAAAATCTTTTAAAATATCTGGAAATGTTGAAAATATAAATATTATTGTTAAAATATTATCATAGTAGGATTGAGTTATATCATCTGGTTTTATTTTATAAGATTTTGTATAATTAAATATTAAATTTTCTAAATTATTAACAAATAAAGCTGAATCTGGATAAAATTGAAAAATATAACTTTCTAAATTATTTAAACCAAATTGTCTATTTACTAAAAAAGTTTCTTTTACAAACCCGTAGGGTTCTTTAAAAGTATTTTCATCTTCTATATCAATTTTTGATGTATCTTTTTTTCTTATTTCTGATAGTTCTTTTTGTTTTTTAATTAATTCTTCTTTATTCTTTTCAACCTCTTCATCGATTAATAATGTTGTGCTAAGACTACCACGAAATATTAAATTTTTTAAACTGTCTATATCTTCATTTAGTTTTTCATATTGGAATAATAGTTCAGGATTTGATGGTCTTAAATATTGTTCTATAATATTTATTTTAGTTTTTAACAATTTATAAGTTGACAGTGATTTATTTTCTATTTGTTTTGCATTGTATTTCATTATATTCGATAATTCTAATAAATAACTTTCAAAATCTTCGAATCTAATAACAATATATTCATTATTTGCAATTCTATAATGTAATTGATATGCTGTTACAGTCGCGATATCTTTATCTTGGCCGCTATTGGGGAGAGATTTTAATTTACAATATAATTCATTTGGAATTGGTTTAATATAATCATAATATTTTTCAGATAGATTTATTACTTCACCTTTTTCATCAAATTCTAGTGGTACATCCTTAGCATCTTTTTTTAAAGAAACTGTTATTAAATTATTATTTTTATAATTTTTATAATAACCAAAGTTTTCTACAATTAATCCTTTCATAAGTGGACTAGTTTTAATACCTAATTCTTCAAACATTTGTTTTTTACCATCAACTTTAATATAATCAATTTCTCTAAAATCAGGTGGTTTTTTTATATATGGTTTTTCTTCACCATCATCCCCGGGAATATCACTATATAATTGATAACCATTTTTAATATCTTGTAAATTTGCTTTATCTGATTTTAATTCAAAATATATTTCATTTTCTAATCCAACTTTATTTTTTATTTTTTTGAAAAAATCTTTTAATTTTGTTCTCATATCCTCTACTGAATTTGGATTTTGTACAAATTTTAAAACAGGCACTCGATTATTTCTTAATCTTTCAATATATGTTAATTTTTTTATTTCGGGTAAATCAGTATCACAAACAGTTTGTTCTTGTACAATTTGTCTTAATTTTTCAATATTTTCTTTTTCTTTTCTGCCTAATTCAATTTCTTTTTTTAAATTTTCAAATTTAATTTTTGTTGGTATTACTTCTTCCCAAATAATTTTTGAATCTATAGATACAACAGAACTTATTACGCGTAATCTATAACTGGGAATAAAATTTTCTTTAATTTTATTTTCAATTACTTCAATTTTTCTTAAATAAACACGTATTTTTAATTTATTTGCATATTGTTTTATAATTTTTATTTCTGATGAATCTCTTTTAAAATATTTTAATAAAATGGGTTTAGGAGGATATTCAAATTGATTTTCTTTTGCTATTTTTTCTAAATATTTACTTTCTTTTTTTTCTAATTCAATTAATCTTTTTATAATTTTTTCTGGTGTATCAAGTAAAATTATATCTTTTATATTTTTACCTTTTGTCATTGTAGATTCATTTTTATCAAATAATTCAATTTCTTTTTGTAGAAATAAAGTATAATTTTTTCGATATGTAAATAAATCAATTTCTTTTTGTTGAAATTTATCATTATTTTCTTTCATTTTTCTTTCTAATAATTGTATTTTTTCTATATCTTCATCATTAAAATCATAAACTTTATTAAGTCTATATTGTGTTAATTTTATAACTAATTTTTCTAAATCCATTTCATTATCTGATATATTATCTCTTGCTAATTCTTGCATTAGATATTCTTCTCTATCTTCTAATATTTCATTTAATTGTTCACCTCGGTCTTCATCATCTATAATTGATTGTTCCTCTAATTCTAATTGGTCTAAATCATCGTCTGATTTTTCTTCATATTCATAATCTGAGTCAGACATACTTACTATAATAAAAACTAATAAAATTAAAAAAAAAATAAATTATTATTAATAATATTAAGTAATAAATATGAAAACAGTTTTATTATTAAAAGGTTGTCCACATTGTAAAAAAATATATGATAATTTATATACAAATCCAAAACCTAATGTATCAATGATTATATTGGATAGAAATGCCGCTAATTTCGTTCAAAATAAATATCCTAATATTAGAACATTTCCTACTTTATATACTAAATTTGGAAAAAATAAAAAATTTATTTCAGGTTCAGAAAATATATTAGAAAATTTAAATGGTTCAAATATTAAAATAAATTACAAAAATAATAATATTGGAAATATTAAAAATATTAGACAGTATAATAATTGTTTTGGAAATAAATGTATAGAAGGTTTAACTAGAATGGATAGACCTTTTGGTCCAAATGACAATAAATATTTATTACAAGGATATCAACCTTCTAATGCATTACCTTTAAGAAGTCATATTCCTATTAATAATTTTGGAATGGTCACACCAGGTACAAAATTATGGCAAGAACAAAGAAAACCATGGCCTAATAATGAAATTAAATTATATGATGGTCCTCAAAATAAATTAATAAATTTACCATCACAATATTCAAATAATAAATTAAATATTAAGGAACAAGAAAAAATGATTAATACATGTTCTAATAAATTATTTGGTAGTACACCTAAAGATAGATTTCCACCGCCAAATAATTTTGGAAATTTAAAACCACCAGTTTATGTTAAAGCATTAGTAAATTCAAATTATCCATTTTTGACTGCAAATGCTGGAGCAAATGGTGTTTCTAGAATAACTGGAAAAAATTTTTATCCTCAACAAAATCCTATTAAAATTCAAAATCCTAGTGTATCATATATTAATGGTAATTTAAAAAGATATGTAAATGAGTATAAGAATCAACAAAAATTATTAAAAGCTGGATTAAATAGTCCATGGAGTATAAATGCCCAAAATATAAAAAATTCATTTGGCGCGCCTGCACAGAAAAAACAGTTAGTTCAAACTGCGTTTAATTCTGACCAAGGCCAATCAGGTGTTGCTCAAAAATTATTAAAAACTGGATTAAATAGTCCATGGAGTATAAATGCCCAAAATATAAAAAATTCATTTGGCGCGCCTGCACAGAAAAAACAGTTAGTTCAAACTGCGTTTAATTCTGACCAAGGCCAATCAGGTGTTGCTCAAAAATGGAAATCTAATATGTTTCCAAAAAATGGTAATGGATTTGGAAAAAAAGCAACTAAGAATAATAATAAAACTTTTACAAGTCCTTTAGGAATTAAAATTTCTTTTTAAATAAAAAAAAAACAATAATAGAATTATAAACTATAACTAATGAATAATCAAATACAAAATTATATTAATTATAAAAGAGATATGTGGGATTTTTATGTATCTGAACCAGAATATAAAATAGAAAATATTTATGGTAATTATTATAAAGTATTAAATAAACCTAATAGTTATAAAATTGCTTTATATTTAAATAATTTACATAATTTAGTTCAAAAAATATGTCATTTTTTAAAATTAAATATTTACAAATTTAATCCACAGGAACAAATTTATATTAATTGTTTTTTAGATATTCATCCAAATAATTATCTATTATCAGAAATGAAAGATGGAACTGGTTTTAATGGTTTAAATAAACCTATGGAAGTCAATATTTTTCCTAATAAATATCCTGTTGGTATTGATGGTAATAAATATAAATTAAGGCCTAAATGGCGAGATGTTTTTTTAACTCTTCGTAAAAATAATAATCAATTAAAATCTGATAAAGCTATTATTGATTTATTATTACATGAAATTGCACATTCAGCTGCTAATCATACTACATGGAGACCTGATGACCATGGAAAAGATTTTAAAATGTGTGAAGATATTTTAAAATATGCATACGTAAATATATAATTAATTCCACCATATATTTGGATGTAATTCTGGTATTCCACCCCAATTTTCTAAATTATTAGTAATATTTGATAGCCCTTGGGCTGGAACAAATAATGCATGTGCACACAAACGGTCATGACTAAACTTCGCAAACATAAAATGAACTATAAAAGAATATATAAATTGTAAATGTTGCATTTTATTTATATGGTCTTTTTTATTTTTTTTAAATAATTTTAAAAAATTCCAATGTTTTTTTAGCTGCTATTTGTTCTGCATCTTTTTTTGATTTTCCTTCTCCTATTTCATATTCTGTTTCATTTATAATACATTTCATTTTAAAAAATCTATTATGTGGTGGTCCTAAAATTTCATGTATTGAATAAGTTGGTGTTGTTTGAAAATTTGTTTGACAATATCTTAAAAGAATATCTTTAAAATTATCATCTATTAAAATTTTATCAAAATCAATATATTTATTAATTAAATTTAAAACAAATTTTTCTGCATATATATATCCTAAATCTAAAAATATTGAACATATTAATGATTCAAAAATATCTTCTAAAATTCTATCATTATTTCGTCCATTTATATTTTCTACTTTATAATTTAAAATTAAAAATTTTTGTAAATTTATTTTTTTTGCAAACATTGCTAAAGTTTTTCCATTTACTAATTTTGTTCTAATTTTTGTTAAATGTCCTTCTTGACTATTTGGATATTTATTAAATAAAAATTTTGCTACTATTAAATTTAATACTGAATCACCTAAAAATTCAAATCTTTCATATGATTGTGTCATAAATTCATCTACATTATTAAGTTCTTCATTGTCTTTTGCGTATTTTACAACACTTTTATGAACAAATGCTTTTTTATATAAATTAATATTAATTGGTTTCATCTGAATTATTTCTTGTATATCATTTCTTTTCAATTCTTGATAAATTATTGCCGATTGCGTATTTTTCCTATTTGGAATACTATGCAATGAGCAATCATCACTTTGGTCGGACTCACTATTACTTCTTTCAGAAGACATTAATTCTTTATTTTGTTGGCTATCGTCTTCCATATTTTATTTTAATAAATAATTAAATTTTTAAGTATTTAAATATTTGTAAATTTTAAATGAATAAAAAAAAAGTATTTAAGTTTGGCAGTGAATTTCCTGCAACTAAAAAAGAAATACAAAAAATTTTTAATGATACAAAATTAGAACCTGCATATCTTGAAGAATTATATAAAAACGATATACCTGATGGTTATTATATTGACCTCTCACAAAATCAACCAACTTTAGCTAAAAAAAGAAGTCTGGAAGTACATTTTGAAAGATTATTTAAACTAAGCAATGAAGTTATTCAGTTACAAAAAGATAGAAAGGAGTTTGAGGATGCACTTAAAAAATTAGCAAATCTTTATCTTGAATCAAATAAAGATTTAAAAAAAATTAGTAAAACTTTAGATAATATATTTGCATTTGACCCACCACGATTATTTGGTTTGTATTTAAGACGATATCTAATTAATTATTATCTAAAGAAAGAATCAAAATTACGAAATATAAATGATAAAATATATAGTAGATTACTAGAAGCTGAATCTGCTTTTAGGTTATATGATAGAACAATGCGGCGGAAGCTAGATAGAAAACAATTTAGATTAAATGATTCTAGTGCTCAAATACTCGCAGTTTTAAAGGAAGCAAAGTTAGATTATGAAAAATTAAAAAATGATGAAACGGAAGCTAGAATAAAAACAATTCAACAAGGAGAATATGTATTCTCAGAAAATGCTATAGATTATGAGGATATTGAACAAATCTATCGAGAAATTTCAGATATGCGACGTGCAAGCCTTTTAAGAAATACATCTAAATTAGTGGGAGCGCAAGCTCCGAGGTGATGACCTTCGGTGCGGACTTCCACTATTTAATAATTTTTAATAATATTTACTTCTTTAATTGGTATTTTCTATTTTTAAATTTGTTAATGTATTTTTTACTTCCATGTATCATGCCATAGGAATATTTATAATTTCAATATTTTGGTATAAATTATTATTTTCAATTTTTAATAATTTCCAAAATATGCTAAAAGCTTCTACTATATTAAATAATTCTTTATGTTTACTTTCTAAAGGATAAATTGAATCATTATCTCTTGCATCATTAATATATTTTAGTGGTTGAATCTAAATATACTTGATAATTTAATTGCATCCAACTTTTAAAATTTAACATAAATTATTTATTGTTCTCTAAAACATATTTACTTGCTAATGATATTCCACATTCAATTCTTGCATCATTAATATATTTTATTTCTTTTTTTAATTTAGGAATCCAATATAATTTCTCCCACATTTTTTTTTCATCATCTTGGAACTTTCTCATATTCATTAAAACTAAATAATCATCATATTCTTCCGTCTTATATAAATTCCATAGTATTTTTTTTTTAATTAATATTTTTGCTAAATCGTGTACAACCCATAATTTTATTGTAGTATTATTATAGTCATATGGATTAGAAATTTGTTCGAGCGAGCTTTGCGAGGAAGAAAAAGGGTCTTTCAAAAAAGATTTATAATATATCCATTCTATTTCTGTTTGGTCTAAATAATCTAAATAAGCATTTGAATTATCAATTTTTTTTAATTTATATAAATTATAATACGAAATCATTTTTATTGAGTCTTTAATAATTTCGTCTTTAACTATTTTTTTAAATGTAAATAATACTTAAAAAATGCGTATATCTTTTAGATATAGATTATTATATGTGCCGTCGTGTAGAGGGCCGACTTCAGCCGCAGGCAGAGGAAAAAAACGATGAATTTAAATCTATGGAGGATGTTTGGGAATATGCAATTGATGAATTTAAAAAAAACAACACTCAGCAACGGACTGAAAAACAAATTGAAATTAAAAATGGAAATGCAAGAAAAGTAAAAAATAATGAATATTATTATGATTTTTGTAAAATTTGTAATCAAGAAGTGAGATTATCTTGCTATTATAATGGTAATTATCCGTTATGTTACATTCATCGTGACCCAAATGAACGTTTAGAATTAAAAAATAAATCTAAAAATGATAAATAGAATAGTAAAATATGTTACCATCAAAAAATAAATGTTATGAAATTAATTTATTTTACTCAATTGATTTCTTTCAAAAGAATGAAATTAATGGTAATATGAAAACAGTATTTGATGAAGAAACAGTAACAAATGCATTTATATTAAAAATGAAAAATTCAAAAAGAGATTTTGATAAAAAATTATTAAAATTGTGTAAAAATACATATATACAATCAAATGAAGGTTTTAAAAAATGTAATAAAAAATATGTAGATAACAGTTCAAAAGATATATTATTTTCTTATTATAATTTATTTATATCATTAGAAAATAATAATTTTGATAGCGTAAAACGACAAAACATTTTAGTTTTAGAAGAAGATGCTGAAATTTTAGATGATTTAATATTTGATGAAGAAATTAAAAATTCGATTAACGATTTTATTAAAAATAATGAATTTAGTATATATTCTTTTGGAAGTTTTGGTTTATTTGAAACATCATTTAATAATCATAAAAAATTTTTAAATGTATTAGGTTATTGTCAAGCTTGTGTATGGTCATATGAAGCTAGAATTGAATATATTGATATAATTGAAAAATTAATTTATAAAGATGAATTCATACCACATTTACATGTTGATGGTAATATTATTAGTAAATTTAAAAATAAATATTCATTTTATAAACCGCTGATTATACAAAAATTTCCTAAAACAGAAAATATGGAAAATTGGTGTTATATTTGTAATAATTCAAAATTTGAAAAAATAACGATGAAAATATATATTTATTTTATACATAATATTCTTAAATTAGATAAATCATCGAATGGTTGGTATTTTTTATATCAAATTAATAATTATTTACTTTTTTTATTTATATTAGTTTTAATTTTTATTATTTTAAATTACATTAGAATTAATAAATATGTCAACTGGAATATATTATTTTCTTCAAATAGTGAGTCTTAATAATTTTACGTTACCTTATTTACCAATTGAAATAAGAAAATTAATTGTAGAATTTACAAAAACTTATTTAAATTGTATAGTTTGTAATAAAATTTTATTTAAACTATCTATTAAACCTTATTTATATTGTGATTATAGCATACAGGGCTACTCAATTATTAATGGGTATGGAATATGTTCAAAATGTTAAAAGTTAAAATTTAAATATAACATAGACACATTTCTATATATTTTGCAATTTTAGTAATTTAAAATTTTAAGAATTAAAAATTTAATGAGAATTTACGAAATGAATTGAAAAATTGCAATAAATCTTCCATAAAATATT
>Ga0307488_10002997_pt1 | contig 14156 bp, 32 predicted proteins | sample SB02metaG_FD_202248 | JGI IMG/M metagenome (GOLD analysis project Ga0307488, IMG submission 202248) | Sea-ice brine microbial communities from Beaufort Sea near Barrow, Alaska, United States - SB 0.2 | ecosystem: Environmental > Aquatic > Marine > Coastal | place: USA: Alaska | collected... | reverse complement strand
CCGCCGCTGCCGCGACCAAGGGCCTGGAACATGATGTTCGCCGAGTCGTCCCACGCATTAGCAAACCACGCTGCTAGAGTAGCTTGGCATCCTATGAGGTAGTGAGCACCAGGAGCTTCCACTCGTCCACTTATCAGTTAAACCTGAGCCGCCTTTGTCACTGTAACCTCAAAATAAACCGAGCGTATTCCACAGAGAGTGCTCACGTCAATTCGAAAAGGGTTCGCGCGGGAGTCCCTGGTGAGCAAGAGGAAATTCTGCCGGGCCCAACCGCCGCCGTCGGCGCCGGCGCTGAGGACGCTGAGGGGTGTCAAGTTGCCTCCGTCGTCACCGTCACCGCCGCCGCCACCGGGCCCACCGTTGACGGCGGACTGCTGATTGCTGGCGAGGGTGGTGCAGCTAGAGAACGGCGGGGTGCCCTCCTCCTGCCAGGGCCAGGCAATTAATGGTCGCCACGTCATAGGATGCGGAAACTCAAGCAACGAGGGTTCAATATCTGCTGGTTGCTGGCGCTTGGGAGGGTGGCGTAGGTGGACAACATCGGGTACCCTACCGCCGCCGCGGCCTCTTCCTCCGCCGCCGCCTCCTCCGCCATCAGGTGCGCCGTCATCGCGTCCATGTCCATGTCGGGCTCGTCCTCGTCGTCCTTCTCGTTGAGGCTCAGCCCCGCCGCCGCTGCGGCGGGGATGGACGCGGCCACCGAGCCCGACGCCATCTGCGGTGGCTGCTTCGACGACGGGGGCTTCGCCGCTACCTTGGTGCAGCGGCGCAAGTTGGAATCGAGAGCAACATTTGAACATATTCGAAAGCTGTTTATAGTAGTTTGCAATCAAGCGCTGGGATCCAGGCGCTTTCGGCATGGGTTCCATCGGTTCAACCTGCACCGTTCTACCTTGAGAGCGTTGGGCGCTGGCTTGGGAGCTGCCTTCGCAGCCGCCACCGCCGGTGCCTTCGCCGCGACCTTTGGAACCTTGGGTGCTGGTTTGGGAGCCGCCTTCGGAGTCACCACCGCCGCCGCCGCCGCCGCAGGTGCCTTGGGAGTGGCAGGCTTGACTGCCGCCGCCGGCGCTTTGGGCGCCGGTGCCCTGGGGAACGCGGGCGCGCGCGGCTTGGGGCGGGATGGGCCGGCGGCAGCGGGGGGTGTGGCGGCACTGGGGGAGGCGGCGTCGGCGGCGAGGTCCTCTTCGATGCTGGAGAGGGCTTTCACCGGCGCCGCACAGGGCCCAGCTACTGTTAATCCCCACGTCAAAGTATGCCATTAACTCGAGTCCACGGGGGATCAAAATGCGTGTCAATGAGGTGGCGGGTATTATGTGCAAGGGCCCTACCGCCGCCACGGGCACGGGCTTGCGCGCGGCGAACTTGATTACCGCCAGCTTCCGTGGCGGCCCCTTGCAGGAGGAGCATTGAGCAGACTAGAACTGAGATCAGAGTATGACTTGCCTTCATGGTGAATGTACGCATATAGACACTTGGAGGAGGAGGAGGAGTTTCGGCGTCGGTCGAGTGCTAGTTCTCAACAACCCCCCTGCCTTGGGCTTGGCCGCGGCAATCTTCGCCGCCGCCGCCGCTAATTGCGCTGCCGCTGCCGCCACGACCTCCGGATCGGAATCGTCGCCCAACACTGACCGGGCCAGGATTGAAAGCTGCGGACCCTCTGCTGACGCCAACGCGGCGGAGTTGGCGTCGCGCAGCGCCAGGGGGTAGCGCCTGGTATATACTGCTTCCCGTATCATAGGATGTCATTTGCTCGTGGAAACAGGCTTCAAGTGCGCTTCCATGACGTGGCAGGCAATTGAATTCCCAACCCGAAACCCGACACTGTAAGGCCCTACCAGTGGGAGCGACGCGGGGGGCTTGCTCGCGAATTGGAAAAGCTCGCAGCTCTCGAGGTCGTACGTCTGCACCTGGTTGCCAACAGCCGAGGCAGTCTGCCAAGTGGCACCGCCGCCACTGCCGCCGCGGGACAGGGCCTCACAACACTTCGCTGTTCAGCTCAACTGAAAACCGTTTGAGTGGATGCAGCGATAACATTGACTCAGTTGACCCGAAACGGAACAGGTGTAAAGCCCTGCCACCGCCGCCGCCGCCGCCATTTTTGCCTCCGCTCTTTCCGCGGCCGGTCTTGCCCCCGGCGCCGGCGCCGGCACCGGCACCGCCGCTGGCACCGGCACTGGCGCCGGCGCTGTGATCACCACCGCGGTTGAGCTCAAGCTGCATCCCCATGAAGCGGCACCCGCCGAGGTCCGCCATCTAGGGCCTGTCATAACACGCTGCCGCCACGTCATGTGATGCCTTGAGAAATGTGGAGAATGCGAAATGTGGCAGGCATCATCTACTAGGCCCTGCCGCCGCCAGCTCGGACAACAGCGCCGCCGCCTTGTCCGCAGTCATTGCCGCCGGCACCTCCGTGTAAGGCCTGGCAGATATAGCTCGCGACGACATCAAACGCATTGTGAACCCTCGTTCATGAAGTGAAATGGTACTCTCTGGCGTGGAGAGTAATGTCTGGCCAGTCTGGGAGCAGGCGGCATTCGCCAGCTGTATGTCGCCCTTTAACGTTGCGAGCATTATGTGTCAGGACCTACCTCGGTGGCGCCGGTGCGGGTGAGCAGCAGCGACACCGGCCACAGGTGCCACACGTCAGGGCCTGGGAGATGTTGCCCTCGTTCCTCGAGTCCTCGTTTGAGCCTCGTTCCTTGAGCTAAATGACGACCGATGACGTGGCGAGCATGGAATAAACGAGTAGCCCATCACGTCATCCAACGAACTTTGAACCATTTCATGATGAGTTGAATGATATCTTATGACGTGGCGAAGAAGATTGATACCGGCAAGGCCTTGCCGCACGCGATCATCGTCGTGGCAGAAGCTGATCTCGGCGAAGAGCACCAGTACACTATATGCTGGATGACGTGGAGGGTACTGGTACACTGCGGGATGTATGACGTGGCCCCGCCGAACGCGGTCGTCGTCGTGGCAGAAGCTGATCTCGGCGAAGAGCTCCGAGGCGGAGTCCGCGCCGTGCGCGTGTGCCGGTACGCCGCCGCTCAGCTGGTGCCGGGGGCCAGGGAAAAGCTAGCATGCGTGCCGTGTCAATGCAACACAGGATCCGAGTACATTGAACTTTGTTGTTTGACTAGCGTGATGAGGGGGGTATATTTATGAAAATAAAATGGGGTAATTCTGATCAGAGCTGGCGGTCAGATGTAATTAATTTAAGAGCTCGATGATGGTTAGCGAAAGAACCGACGTGGTGCCGGAGAGTGAGCCATCACAGCTCAATGTCAAACTAATACCATGCAAACGCTCACACGAGGTGGTTGGCTTCGGTACCTGACGTCCCCACCGGAGGCTGAAGTCGCGCTTGAACGCCTCGGCGCTTGCGTGGCCGTACACGAGGGTCATGATGATTATTCTTGCCAAGTCACACGGTGATGCTTCACTCAATACATAAGGGTGGAACATGTGTTGAATACCGTCGCGAGCATGATCATTTTCGGCCCTGTGAACTGAGTGGCCGGTCAGGGAGGAAGATGCACGGAGCGTGTACGGGTAGGTTCCGAACAGCCAGGTCGGGTCCTGCCGTATGCAGCCGGCACCCCGTGCAGCAGCGACATCACCCGCACCTCCTGGTCGAGCAGCGGCGCCGCGGTCACGATGACGGGCTCCATCATGTTGCCGCCGCCGCCAGGAAAGGCCTGGCAGATTCCAGGTCCGCAGCTCGCAACGTCATCAAATGATCGTGTAACTCTGGTTTTATTGAGTAAGCATCCTATTACCTGTCGATCAATAAGTGCCAGGCCCAATGCCCGCCAGCTCATCGGACGCATGAGCATGTGTACACCCTCGCTTCTTGAGTGGAATGGATTATCACGACGTGGCGAGCAATAGCCTTATCACCCGACTGCCAGCGGGGCTGCCAGCGCTATCGTAGCCGCCGTCGTCGGCGAACAGGTCGTCGTCGTCGTCCGACGCCGCCGCAGCAGCGGACTTGTGTTTGCCGGGAGCGGGCGCGTCATCCGCCAGCTGTATGTCCTGCTCCGCGCGGAAGCTTGCGAGGAGGTGCGCCGGCGCCACGGTGTAAGGAATCGCATATGATGCTCTCCACGTCGCAAAAAGCCGTTACATGTGTAAGGCACAGGCTCTCAATGCATAGAGAGAGATACGCGTCATTTAATGAAAGACAAAGGGTTCCCAACGCAGAGAGAGTGAAACGGGGTTCCCATTGCATCGGATGGCGGGGCGGTCAATGTTTGGTCGGCCCGACCCCGGCGGTTTTGAGCAGGGCTTTGATGGGGCCGAGGCGCTGTAGGCGTAGCGTGGAGGCCTCGATGCCCGGCAGGAGCACGTCCACGGTGGCGGCGGCACCGGCGGCATCGGTGTGCACCGGGGTCGGTGCGCGCCAAGCAACACCAGGGGGTAGCGCCGGACAGACAATGCTCTCCACGTCACAGGATGCCATATGTAACAAAGAGTAAACGATGTTCAACAAATTTGGGGCATCACATGGCGGAAAATATGTGCAATGCCGTACCGGGGGGCGCCGAGAGCACGAGTGTCTCCACCCTGAGCGTTGCACCGGGCGCCTGCGGGAAAAAGACATTGCCGCCGCTACCTATGGTCTGGCAGATTGCAATCCATGTCATCCAACGCATCATGCACCCTCGTGTCTTCAGTCACATGGAGGACTGATAGATAGACACTTGTCTGCGTCTACAGGGAGGGAGGCACCAGGCTTTCTCCCTGGCCCCTGTTTCCAATGACGTGGTGAGCAATATCTGCTAGGCCCTACCGCTGCCAGCTGTATTTTCGCCGCCTTTGCTTTTCTTGGCCTTGCCCTTGGCACCCTTGGTGGCGCCGCCGCTGTCGGCGGTGTCGGCGGCGGCGCAGCGGACGAGGCGCAGCGCGGGGCTGCGGCCGAAGCTGGTCCATCGCGCGGGGGGCAGGCCGTCGGCCAGGGGCCGCAACTCAACGATATATTCCCTGTTGTATCAGCTCAACTTCAGCAAAACTCTTGCCTTGGCACCACCTCGCGACCGGCGCGTCAGCTTTTTAGTGCCGCCCGCCGCTGGGTGACCCGCGCGCTGCGCCCGTGTTCGCGAGTTCATAGGCGAATCCGCCGCCGCCGTCGCAAAAGGTGACACTGCGCCTCATCGACATCCTCGCCGCCTATGGCACTCTCGAGGTTTTGTGTTGAGTTGGGATGACCTCAGTCAGTCATGTCAGTGGTTTTGTTCGCAGGAGGTGCAAACACAGCTGTGTTTGACGTCAGGCAGCTGAGCGAATAGGTTGAAGAGGGAGCTGGTGTGAGGTACCGACCGTCGGAGAACATGCGCTCGAGCACGCGCGGCAGCACGGAGCGGAGCACCTCCGCCTCCTCCGCGGCGGCGGCGGCGGCGCCCGCGGCGCCGGAGGCCGCGTTGGAGTGGTCCACGAGGGTGAAGCCCACGCCCTAAGGCCTCAACACAAATCGCCCAAAGCCCTGTTTGCTACGTTGGCCACCCATAGTTACATGCAGCCGCCGCGACAGCAGTGCTTCCGGATGACGCGGTCACCACGACCTTGGTCGTGGCCCCGTCATACACAGCGAAGTCGCCTGTTGAAAGCGATGTCTCAGTTACGGTTGCGCCACCGTCTGCTTAGTGACCAGGGTCGGAGTACCTCAAAGACGGCAACGCTGGTGTGTTGAGAGGTTTGCCAAGGCCCTACCACGTTAAGACCTTGCGCGCCGAGCACGTCGTTGCTCCGCAGCAGCAGCGTGACGATGCCGGCGTGCAGCGCGTCCGTCACCACCACGAACACGTCCGACGCCGCGGCCAGCACCAGCGTGTGCACCCGCGCCGCGCCCGCAATAACACCGCTGAACAAGGCCTTACTCGTACACTCGTTTCCTTTTCAGCTTAACTCAATAATTGATTGAGCACCCCTGGACGAGAGCGACGCTTCCGCGCGTATAAGGAGGTACCAGGCTTTCGCCTTTTGACGATTGCGTTCTAGGACATCACAGCACACAGCTGGCGGTTGACCTGAAAAGGGTACGCCGGTAAAGCCCCGCCGCCGCCGCCGCCGCCGCCCCCTCCCCCCTCCGCGCCGTCCTCAAGCACTTTGCCTTGGCCGAAGAAGGCGGTGTTCTGGAACTTGCCCACCTCGAGCGACAGCGCGCGCTCCAGCGCGCGGCACGCAGCGGCGCTGCGCACGTCGTCGTGCCTGCGGTGTTCAAGGGGGGGGGGGTCTCTGTGTCAGAGGGTGTGGTTCGGAGAGCTGGGTTGGGTAGTGTAGCGGGGTTCGTTGAGGGTGCAGCGAGTTGCTTGGGTAGTTTCGAAGGGTTCGTTGTTTGAGGGTTCAGCAAGGTACTTCGGGTAGGTTTGCGGGGCTGCAGGTGACTGGGTTGCTACGTACAGCGGCTCGCTCAGACGCAGCAGCCGCACCGCAAGCGCGGGCGCCGCCAGCGACCCGGCAAGCGTGAACGACATACTGTACCCGCGCCAACGTGTGCGGTGAGTGTGAGGGAAGTGCAAGCACAGAGCTGCGCAGATCTGGTCATTACCCCGGAACCCCCCCATCGGATATGCGCCGATTGTTGACGAGGGTCAAAAGTTGGAGAGTCGTTTCTCCACCGCCCTCACTTCGGCAGGCACCTCCGAGCCCCGCTCGAGAGACGCTGCGCTTCGTCGTCATGGCGGAGGGCCGCACGGCCTCCGGCGTGGGCCGCACAAGGAGCTCACACACGCTCCGCCACACGGAGCCGGACGCTTGGCACATCGCGCCCGACGGCTCGCTCCGCAAAGATGCCTGGCCTTTGGCCATTGGTTTGGCGGACTACAAGATTCGCAACCACTACGCAGCTCTGCTCGCACTAGCGGCATGGCCTCCAATATTTCCCAGGTCCCTTCGCAGCCTAAGTCGAGCCGCGCGTTCGCCCCTGCAAAATACCTGGCCGCGGCGGCGTTGGAGGCCCTGATAGTCGAAGGTCCATTTTTTTTTTATGACAAAATATTCTCCAATATGCTTCCTGTCACTTCAGCTCCCAGGCAGGTCTGTGTGCAGACCCTGGCACCCGGGCGAGACCCCGGAGACCGCGCAGCAGATTGAGAAGGACCTGCCGCGCACCGGCGCCACCTTCGCCGTGCAGGGACTGCTCAAACCAGGTACAGCGGCGGCACGCGACAACCATGGTTATCTGGTTTTGAAACTCGAGGGTGCCTGGCCTTCCTCGGAAAAAACAACTTCCGCTTCCGCGTCCCCTCAAAGCCGAACCGAACACCTCCCAGTTAAAGCGCCAACCCGACCCACTCACCCACCCCCGCTCCCATTCACCGCCCCTCACCTCACTGCACCTCACCTCACCTCACCTCACCTCACCTCACCTCACCTTACCTCACCGCCCCTCACCCTCACACCTCACGTACCACCGCCCCTCTAACTGCGAACTGCACCCATTCGCACGGCCACCTCACCCAACCTCCCACCCCTGCCACCCACCGCTACAGGTCTCCCGATGTGGGATTCGCTGCGCAACATCCTCACTGCTTACGCCGCACACGACCCGGTCATGGGGTACGTGCAGTCCATGAACTTCATCGCAGCCTTCCTCCTCATGGCCGGGTATGGCCTGGCAGATATTGCTCGCCACGTCATACGACGCCTTTGAACTCAAGAAACAACGGTTCGAAACGCGTTGGATAACGTGGTGGCTGGTAGATGTTGCTCGCCATGTCACGGGATGCTATTCCAAATCACAGACGAGAGTCCAAATTGCGTTTGGATGACGCGGTGGGCGGGGAACATGTTCTTGTCCCTGTGGGTGGGCTCAACGAGGAGGATGCGTTTTGGTGCCTAGTCATTCTCGTGGACCAGGTGGTACCCGGGTACTTCAGCGAGGGGATGGCGGCGGCCAAGCTGGACCAGCGCGTGTTCGCCAGGCTGCTTCACATCCACCTGCCCTCCGTGGGTGGGGCCCGTATCCTACATCATTTCACCCACACCGCTTCATATGGTCACATTGTCTTCAAACACCTATGGTTTACGCGGGGCCTAACTGTGATTTCACCATCACATACCTCTGTTTGATACCTGACTACACGGTCAACTTACTGTAAAATGCCTCCATTTTATACTGGACCTAACGGCCAAGAGTGCTTGCTACCGGACCTTAACCGCGGGGCTGCACCTGGAGAGCTTGGCGCCTGAAAACATCGTGTGTGGGATCATCAGCTCGCAGTGGCTACTCACGCTCTTCGTCAATGTTCTGCCCACTGAGGCAGGGTTCCTGTTGCTTACGGATACCTGCCCAAATAGACTCTGACGTATGGGCACCTGACCCAACAGAGTCAAGGTGCACCCCACCGAGGGCACCCAACCCAACAGAGTCTTCGACCAAAGAGAGTTATCGGCTATATGTGCACCCGACCAACAGAGTCTTCCGCCGTATGGGCACCTGGCCAAACATAGATTCGGCAATATGGGCACCTGACCGATTCCTCCACGGTGGTGACCCTACACTCTGGCCACCATGCGTGTATGGGACCGGATCTTCGCCACCCGCAGCCGTGCGCCACTGTTCGCCAGCTGCCTGGCGCTGCTGGAGCCATACGCCGACAAAGTCCTGGCCAGCTCGGAAATGGGTGAGGCCATCGAGCTGCTGCAGGGCCTGGGCGACTCCATGAGGCCCGAGCAAGTCGACAGTTTCATTGCTAAGGTTGAGGAACTCCTGGTGGGGCCGACTGAAGCATGTTCCCAACGTCATCAACCACGTCTGCAACCCTCGTGTAATACACGAGGGTTGCAAATGTGATGGAACACTAGGCAAACGTGATAGGACAGCATTCCACTCAACGAATCATTCAATCAAGGATGGCCTCTGTAGGTTTCGTTTCTATGATGTGTACTAACGTGAGACTTGCAACGGGAAAACAGGTTGTCGTTATCCTTCCGACCCTGCTGCCTGGACGGTGAGCTGGCTCCTGATGCTCTCGTGATGCAGACGGCACGCGAGCGGGGGCGGCACCGGCGCCCCTCGGACGCCGGGCTGCCGGCGAGCATTCTGGCAGTGGCGCCTGTAACGGAGGTGGACGAGCTAACGGTGGGGCTGGAATCCGAGCTTGGGGACATCGTCGGGGTCAGGGCGCTGGCGCAGATGGATGCCGAGGCGGCGGTGGAAGCGGCGGAGGCAGCGGCGGCTGCAGACGCGGCGGCAGTGGGCGCTGCAGCTCGCGCAGGGGAGGAGGGAGACTGGGAGTTTACTGACGGACCGCAGCAGCTTGGCATGGGATGGGCCCAAGGTAGGGCGGTGCAGGTCGCACCGATGAAACCCATGTAGAAAGCGCCTAGAACTAAGCGCTTGAAACTATGATGTGATGAGCCACCTTCAAACTGTGCTTCCGAATCCAACTTGCGCCGCTTGGCCAAGGTGTAGGGCGCATCGGCAACATGGGAGAGCGGTTCAGCGCCAACGGTTTCGTGGCGGGCGCCGGAGAAGACCACTCGGAGGGTTTGCTGGCGGAGCTTGCGGCGGTGCAGTGCCTGGCGGCGGAATCACCCACGGCTGGGTCGTTGCCGATGGGCGGCTATGATTTTGAAGGCTTCAGCGGTGGATACGGATATGGCGGCGGCAACGGCGGCGGAAGCGGTGGTGGTGGCGGCGGCGGGCGCGGTTCCAATGACGGGGGAGGCGGCGGTGCGATGGGCGTCGCCGCTCTGGAGTTTGCGAACGGCATGATAGACGGCGGCGGCAGCGGGGAGCTAGACTACTCGCCCTCAAGCTCCCCAGTGCCGCCACGCGACATCGCCGTAGCCGCCGTGGCCGGTGTCGGGCTATCGCCCTCCGACGTCGTTGCCGTCTCGGAGCGTATCCTGGGCCTCGACCGCCGTCTGCGTGCTCTGCCCACCCACCGCGCCGACTTCAAGCGAGTCATCAAGATGCTCGCCATGAGGCACGGTCTTACACCTTACGCTCGCCACATCATCCTCCACAGTGTTTCTACATTGCGTCACGCTCGCCGCATCATCCTTCTTATTGTGTATCTGCATTTTGTTTTATCAATAGGCTTGTGAAGGGAGAGCAGGTATCATCTGGGAGAGCTGGTAGCAACATGGAAAAGCAGGTACTAGGATGGGAAAGCAGGTACCATCATGTAAGACCCTGTAAACACCCTGTGAATAGCCTAAATGATTATCACCTGGCCCTTCCATATGGCCGCTGAGCGCCGTGCACAGCTCCCGCCTGGAGCCGTTGCGCGCCGAATACGGAAAAGACGAGGGGGAGTTTCGCTTGCTCATGCAGCGCGCGTTGGCCCTGGGCGGCAAGGGTTTGTCGTGGCGGCCGGGGGCAGGCGCGGCCGCGAGCGGACTGGCGCTTGGCGGGCCTATGTGGACAGCCTGGTTGGGCCTGAATGATGATGCCTACCACTTCATCGTCCGCTCGTTAGACCCTCATTTCTTGACACAACTGGCGTCACTTGACGAGGCGAACGTTGTCTGCCAGGCCCTACTGCCTGGGCGGACTCGCTATTCGAGCACGTGATCGCGCGGGCAGAGCCTTACACATCGTCCCCTTTCCGGCTTATAGTGTACCTGTGTACCCTTACACGCTCACCGCATCATGATCTCTGGCCTTATGTCAAGCTGAAAAGGGAACTAGTGCGAGGCCCTGTCTCTTTTCACACTCCCCGCATCCTCCTCCCTGGCCATGTGTAAACCTAAACCCGAAACCCTAAACCCCAAACCCAAACCCTAAACCCTGGAAAGAGAAGTAGTGCAAGTCCCTGTTCGCAGGCGGATGGGCTGCTGGACACGCTGGAGAGATTGAGGCGAGAACTGCACTGGGTGGTGGGCATGGTGCGCGGGGAGCCTCGGACGTCCACGGGCAGCAATGGCGGCGGCGGCTGGGGGGACGAACGGGGCAGGGATAGATACATAATGCGTGCCATGTCATCCATCACAACATACCCTCTTCATCTCCCACACACAGACTCTCTTCACTCACCAAATACAAACGCTCGTCATCCACTCATACACACCCTCGTATCATCAATTAATCTGCATTGTATTACATGGCGAGCATTATATGTGTGTCCCTATAAGGGGCTGTGCTAGATGACTACGTGTCGTCGCCTGGGGATGACTCCTTGGGGTCATCAGATGCGTTGGACCAATGGGAAGACGTCGCCGAGTCCCTCCCGCCCAATGGATCTCCGCGTGGCCGGGGTGGGGTTGGCGGTGGCAGTGGTGGCGATGGCAGTGGTGGCGGTGGCGGTGGTGGCAGCAAAAGCGCCGGGCGGGCAGGTGGCGGGGCGGGGCAGCGAGCACAACCTAAACCCGCGCCGGACGCCGAACTGCTTGCCACGGTGAGCCAGGAGCACGGCGACCGGTTGGCTGATGAGCTCAACGAGCTTGTGGCAGTGGTGGCGGCGTGCCGGGAGGCCGCCACCGCCGATCTTCCAACGCTGGAAACAAACGGAGCGCGGGCGCGGGCGGGTCTGGAGCGGGAGGCACATGCACAAGCCACGGCGCTGACGGTAAGGCCTGGCAGACACTGCTCGCCACGTCATAGGATGCCATTCGACTCCATAAAGTACACTGGTACACTGATACACCGGTACACTGGTACACTGGTACACTGGTAAACTGGTACACTGGTACACTGGTACACTGGTACACTGGTACACTGGTACACTGGTACACTGGTACACTGGTACACTGGTACACTGGTACACTTGTGAAGTAGGGATCAAATTGCATGTTCATGACGTGGCGGGCGATATAGTTCAGGCCCTTGCTGTCGGAGTGGTCGGCGGCGGCAGAGGCGCGGAGGCGACGTAAAGCGGGCGCCACGCTGCGAGCTTTGCGCGAGGCGTCCGCCGCCGCCGCTGCGGTGTTCACGGCCGTTGATGAAACCCCGACGCCGCGTGGACCCGGCGGCTGCGGCGGCGGCGGCGGGAATCTTATGGACTTCGATACCCCTTCCAAGCCGCCGCCACCGTCCCCCCTGGGGCAGCAGGACCCGCCGCCGACCCCGACGCCGCCCGGAGGCCCAGAAACGGCCAACCAGTCGCCGCATGCGGTGATAGCTTCGTCTCCGGAGGCGCTGGAGGATGCGTATGCGCTGGAGACGTCGCAACTCGACGCGGCCGCGGCGTCGGTGGCGGCGGCGGCCAAGAGTCTGGCAGGGAATCGGTATTGAGGACAAGCACTTGACCGACGTTCCATCTCCTAATCTCCTTCTCCTCCTCCTCTTCCTCCTATTCCTCCTGCTCCTTCTCCTCCTCATCCTTCTCCTCCTCCTCCTCCTCCTCCTCCTCCTCCGCGAGTCTGTATGAACATTCACCCTGAAGGTACACGGTGAGGCATGCTCCGATCTCGGCTCAAGAACTTATTCGCATTGACCCTGCAGCCTGGCGCGCCGCCATGCCGCCGTGGAGCGCGAGCGTGAAGCCGCCGAGAGCCTCGCGGCGCACGCCGCAGTCAGCCGCTCAGAAGCTGAGGCAGGGGTGGTCATTGACAACATCGATCTGAGACTTATCTTCAGGGTACAGTACTTGTTCATACAGACACGCAGACATGACATTTCGTGGGGGGCGACCGACCTATGAGCATCTACCCACGTCCCGGTCTCGGGTTTTCTTCGATCAAACGTCCGTTAAGACGTTGTTTCCCGATCCTGGCCATTCGTCCATCCAACTTCGGTCGAGACGTTGTCCTCAATGACCCTCCTGTGAGGCTCGCCTGGCGCGGCTGGACCGGGTCGCGGCGGCTGTGGAGGCCGCCCTGATGGCGCGCGGCGCCCCCACTCTGATCCCCGAGTGTCAGCGCTTGGCCGCCGACGTCACTGCGTTGAGCGATGACGCGCTGCGGCTGTGGGCCGACCAGCTAGAACGTTGGGCTAGGCAGGGACGGGTACACACCGCTCCTCACCTCATGCACCACACTTTTCAAACCCTCGTTTCTTGACGATTTAACTACGCTGTCATCCACCTGACTGGAAACCCTCGTTTCATGACGTAAGCGCCATCATATGACTCAATGCCGCGGCAAGTGATATTTAGGACGAATGATTGCCACGTTATCCACATCATCTGACCATCTCAAGCCCTCGTTATTCCAATTTTACGCCTTCCTATGACGTAGTGAGCCTCATTTGCCCGGCCCTGCACCAAGGTTTGTACAGCGAGCCACGGCCTCGGTGGCTATGGCATACGTGACCATGATCGACGCCGCCACACAGACTATGCACGATCTCACCGAACAGATCACCGTGCAGATCGCGGCTCGGAGCGGGTCAGGCGGGCACGGGGTAGGGTCTGGCAGAATGCGAGGCAACGCTCTGCTCCAGGCTGCCAAGTGCGAGGGAGGAGCAGACTGGAGCGTGAGCTCCTAGTCTAGACACAGGCTGTACTGTTTGTACTGCCGATAATTCGCTCAAAATATCCTTGAGCTCATTTGAAACTTTCTTTTCTTTGGTCAACGACACCCTGTGATGTTGTGAGCGTTGTCAGCCGGATCCTAGCACAAGGGACCGCTCGGTGGCTGGCAGGGCGAGTCGCCTAGCCGGAGGATGTCGACTGATCCCCCTGGCAGTGGCGGCGGCGGCGGGGGGGGTGGATATTGGATTGATGGTGATGGCTTGCCGCGGCGGCAGACCGCTGCTGCGGACGGTGAGCAATGGGACGCGACTACGAGCATACGGAGCGCAGATAAGAACGGCGGGGACTCCACGTCTACTCCAGGCGGCATGAACTCCCAGTGGGGGCATCAGTATGGGCAAACGGCAAGGGCAGGCAGTGCCGGTGCCGGTGGAGGCGGCGGCGGCGGCGGCAGCGGCGGCGGCGGCGGTAGCGGCGCCAATGGCGGCAGCAGCGCTAAGGAGGTGCGGAAGCAGGCACAAAAGGCGCTATCGAGCCTAGCGGGGAAAGGGCTCACGAATCTGGCAGGTAACCTGGGCAGCAATATGATGAAGTTGCAGGAGACGTGGAAGGGGCACCTGGGGGCGGGCGGTTGGGCTAGTACCTTCGGCCGCAACGCTCTTGGCGCCGGCGGGGGCGGCGGCGGCGGCAGCGTGGGCATGCATGTAGGGTTTGGCACTTATTGCTCGCCACGTCATCCGACGGATTACAAGTTCTGTTATCTTGACTTAAGCGGCATCCTATGACCTGGCG
>Ga0307488_10002993_pt1 | contig 14166 bp, 16 predicted proteins | sample SB02metaG_FD_202248 | JGI IMG/M metagenome (GOLD analysis project Ga0307488, IMG submission 202248) | Sea-ice brine microbial communities from Beaufort Sea near Barrow, Alaska, United States - SB 0.2 | ecosystem: Environmental > Aquatic > Marine > Coastal | place: USA: Alaska | collected... | reverse complement strand
AATTTCCTCAACGGCATGCATTAGTGGTGTAAAGCCATCTTCACCGCCATTATTTACGTCGATGCCTGCTTGTATAAGGGTTTCTACCACATCGAGATTATTGCCGTGGATGGCAAAAATTAAATATGAATTATCAACTTCCCCATCCTCATACTCCGGGCGCGCATGCACGTTGGCGCCTGAACGTAGTAAGAGTTTTACAATTTCATCTGAACCTGCTTCCGCTGCTAAAATCATGTTATTATGAACGTCCTGTGCGGAAAGTGTCAAAGAATTTTGATTTCGATTTTGCATCTTTATAATTATATTTATAAAAATATTCCATCCAGAGAATCTTGTCAGTTTGGTGTACAAGGTTGCCCTGAGTTTAATTGGTTCTTTATAATTTAACGACGTCGACTTTGAGGTTTCACTTCTTTACAATCCATACGACGCCGGCAACCATCAGGACTACGATTATAGAGATTATAATTAATAGCCCTCTGTTTTTAGATTTGGACATTATAGAGTTTGATAATTCTATATTTGTGTTGATGTTTTCGTTGTACATTTCCTCAAATACGTTTTCAGACTGATTTTCCTCGCTGTAATTTTTCATAATATACTTCATGTCTTTTCCTGAGAGTCTTAAATTTTGAGCCGTTCCATTGCCGTCGTTGGTCAGTTTTGCTGGAAAGAAGTAGAGCATTATCGACAGCGGGTCAAATTCTGAGCCGTTGATATCGTTCTTGTTATAGTTGTTGAGTATATTGGTATCTGTTTGTTCTATTCCCCATCCCTGGGTATCAACGGCCCAATTGTACACTGCGTCCCTGTTCCAATCTATGCCTTTCCCACGGGGATTCTGGTGTTCGTGAATCATTCCAAGTAGGTGTCCGAATTCGTGAACGACTGTAGACACGTCGAACCAACTAAAACTCATAGTCGCAACATCTTTTTCAGCTTCGAGCGCGTCCGTGCCAAGAAGAGACCAACACCCTCCACTTTCATTGAAATCAATTCTAACATCAGACTCCTCATTCGACACGCTGTTTTCTAGAAAAACAAAATTTAACTTTACCAACGGTTCAATCCTCTCCTGAACAATTTTTTTAACCGCTTCGTTCAAGTTAATGTCAGGGTTATCAAAAAAGTACTGTTGCAATGGGTCTATAGGTCCATTGACAGTGTCCATTCCTTTTTTTTTTGTTCTAGGGACAAATGGGTTGGATTGTAAAAATTTTATTCGTATGGTAGAGTCTATTTCCCATAATTTTTCCGAAAAGAATGCTGCAGCTAGTTTTTCATATTCGTCAGCGGTTTTAGCTTGTTTCATTTTATTTAATTTTTCAGCTGCTTGATTGGATGCGAATATTTTTTGTACACAAATTCTGTCTTGACTACTATTATCCATTTTATATTAACATTAATTGATTTTATATTAACAGTAATAAAATGGATAATAACGACAAGTTAATTGAAGAAAATCAAGACAAAATAGATTCAGAATCTTCCAATCAAACCTCTGATAATGATTCTGAAGACATTTTAAAAAAAGATTACATTGAAGACGAAGCACCCAAGTACAAGATAGATATTTTTGGAATCAATTACCAATTTGATCGGAGCACTGTGTTAACATTCATACCTGGAATATTTATATATACTATTGCATTCGTTGCGCTAGGTCTACACAAAACCGATTGTAAAGGGTTAAAAATTGCTTTTTTATGCAGTATAGGTTTCTGGATCTTTCAAATACACAACAGGAGAAATGAAAAAGTTCAGCATATCACAGGTGAAAGTGCCAGCAAACAAAGGGCTAGGGATTCAACCATTGTTATTCTTAGTATAATTAGTTTGTATACTGTCTTTACTAAGAAAAAAGACCCTCTTCTAGGTGTAAGTATACTTAGTGTAATTTTTGGCGCTTTCTGGTTTACCCATGAGGATTTGCCTCTCCATTACAGACTTGCTAGGAATGTATACGTAACTTCGCTTACTATTGCATTGAATTGTTTTGGCCTCTATATAATCAAAGACTTTTTCTGTTAATCTAATCTAAATTAATGCCTCCTCATGCCAGGGGTAGTTCCCATTCCAGCCCCGGTTGGGAGCGGTGCTACTCTTTGGCTACTTTGCAACTTTTTTAGTTGTTTCGAGTACGCGCTTTGAAAGTTAAGGTAGCATACATCAAACCTTCCATCCCCTTTGAGAGGCTTTCCGATAGAGAATGCTGGAATTCCTCCGCGCGGGTCTTCCGTTACGGCGGGGTCTGGTTTGAGAGTGGTCTTGTTGCCCTTGTTGACGAAAGCTTCTTTTGTTTGGACTCGCTTAGACATAGAAACTACAAATTGTACAATTTCAGCCTGGTTATACTTTCCGGCGTAGCGCATAAAAGGTTTTCCGTTTATGTAAAGGATAATAAGGGGTACATACTGGATTTCAGTGACAGTTTCTTTAGATTTCTGTACTACTTTCATATTGGTGCCTACGTTAAGGAGTCCAAATTGGCATCCTCCGATGGTACCGGGTAGTTTTTTGAATATCGGAACTAAAGTTTTGCAATGATTGCACTGATTTGAGTAGAACAACACTAGAGAAAAACTTGGTATTGGATTGCATAAGATTTTACCTTTTGTACCATTTTCAACAGTAAAATCGTCAGCTGTGAGAAATAATAGTCCACTCATGTTTTATTTACACTTTAACAAGATGCGTTTAAGACGAATAATAAAATGTTTGTAATTATAAAATGTCAAACGGATGTCCTAATAATCAAATGCCATCAACCTCTTGTTGGCCAAATTCTACAGCTCTTGGAGTAGTACCGAGTTACGGAGCTGACGGGTACTACTGCAATTCTGGAAATTGCGGAATGGGAAGCGGCTACTCTAGCGGAACGCTCGCTGGATACCGTACCCTTGGCGACTACGGCAGTCGCAACGGAAATTGCTGCGACCCTCAGGTAGCTGCGTTGTGCCAGTCCCAAGGACCTGGACCTGGACCTGGACCTGGACCTGGACCAGGACCTGGACCTGGACCCATAGTGGCACCTGGTCCTCGCCCTGCGCCTCGCCCTGCGCCTCGCCCGTAGGATATAGCCTCTTCTTCGGGTGGAAAATTTGGATCACCTGAAGTCCACTATTGTGAAAACGGTAAACAATTCGAGTGCAATGGTGGAACTTACGGATGCTACGACGCATCTCCCAAGTATTGTTAAAATAATTTTTAAAAAAAAATGATAATTTATTTAAACAAAAATTAGTTTAAATAAAATGACAACATTATCAGACCTAAATTCTCACCCTAGAGATAGTTTAATAAAATTTAATTCTAGACGTCACACTTACAGTACCGCTAAGTCTGCGTATCTTCGTTCTGTAACCAAGATAGTATCCGAACAGTTTGGGTTGTTCGACGCAGATAAGATTATTTCAAAGATGACAAATTCTGAAAAGTGGCCAAACAGCAAGTATTACGGAATGTCTCCAAAAAAAATCAAGCAAATGTGGAATAATAATGGCCAGAATGCGAGAGTAGCGGGTACAAAAATCCATGACCAGATTGAAAAGTATTGCAACGGGGAAGAAATAGAGGCCGAGGAGGGGGACGTGGCTCTAGAGCAGTTTCTGGAATGGGACTCGTTAAGGAATTGGAACCCTTACCGCACCGAGTGGAAAATTTTTGACGACGATTTGAAGATTGCCGGGACGGTGGATGCGGTGTTTGAAAAGGACGGCGAGTACGTATTGGTAGACTGGAAGAGGAGCAAGGAAATAGTTAGAGGAAACAAGTTTGATTGCTGCGTCCATCCAGAGCTAAAACATCTTCCAGAATGTAACTTTGTCAAGTACAGTTTGCAGCTAAACTTGTATAAGTATATATTGGAAAAAAATTACGGTTTGAAAATATCAAAAGTAATAATTTTAAACATTCACCCTGCTCAAGAATCCTTTGACGAAATAGAGGCGCTCGATTTAGAGAAAGAGGTATCGATTATTTTGGGGGTAGAAAATAGTGTTACTCAGAGACGTCGTCTGTTATTGAGTGCCTCCGGAGCGGAAAGCGGTGGAATAAAAATTTCAGGAATGCTTTATCTTGAGTAAACTAAAATGAATGACGACACAAATAATAATACTCGTACAGTAGTTCAAACGTACCCTTTGCCACCTGTTACACGGTTTCCTAGAAACATCCACACGACTACCGCATACAGTAGGATGGATGCGATGAGATATATTCATCACCCGCTTGTATCGGATCACAACGGTAAAGTTCCATTAATGATGGGCAGCATGACAGCCGCCGCCCACACAGTATGGTCTATTTTGAAAAGAAATAATAGCAACAAATACAATTATGGAAGAGTAAAATGGAGACGGCCTGAATCTCAAAGAAACATCTCATAAAAATGATAGTCTAAAAAAAGATTCTCGTACATTAAGATAAGATGACAATGAATGGACACACGACAAACAACAACATAAATAAGCCTGTTAACAGGGTATTGGAATTTCTTGAAACAAAACGAACTGGTAATGGGTACGGTACGCATGTATCAATGACTCACCCTCGTGGTAAGTTTCGTCTGGATCGTCGTGATTTTGACACACTTTTTGAAAAACTATCCGAAGATAATACAGACACATCCCTTGGTATTGCAGAGTCTCCCATTGGGGACTTTCTACCAGTGTTGGTAGATGTGGATCTGAAAGTAAAGGAAGACGATGTCTCTGGTATTATGAATTCAGATTCTGTTAGGTACCTCTACGACCGTGACCAGTTGGAAGAATTAGTGTTTAAGTATCAAGAAATTTTAAGATCCATATGCGACGAGAATATAAATGAGCAGAAACTGTCGTGCGTAGTTCTTGAAAAGCCTATGTACAAGCAGGTTCTTGGAGAAATTTCGTACGTAAAGAACGGATTTCATTTGCATTTTCCATTTTTGTTTCTAAACAAGAAATACATCAGGGTTCACCTTATTCCACGGGTAAAAACTTGGTTGAATGAACGTTGTTTGTTTGAAGACATCGGTCTGACAGATTCAGAGTCTATTATTGATAATGCTGTGGTAGTGAACCCGTGGTTGATGTACGGGTGCAAGAAAGAAGGGGTTGAAATGAGCCCGTATAAAGTTACGTGCGTGTACAATTTTCATAAAGAGTGTGTAAACTTGGAGGAGGCGTTCGCGGGGTGCACTTTGTTTGATTCGAGGGAAACTCCTATTGAGCTCACCGAGGATAACATGAAGCGTAATATTCCTCGTATTCTGAGCATTCGAGCGAACAATCGCCCAGTGACTGAGATCCGAACAAATCTCCGACCACCTGCTTGTCTCCGGGACGAGATTCCTGAAATTGTCGACCTGTCGAACGCTCATGTCGACATGTTTTCTAATCCAGGCAAGGATCTGGAAACTTCCAAAGCTATTATCAAGTTTCTCAACACGGGCAGAGCGGAGACGTACTCGGATTGGATGAAGGTGGGGTGGATTTTGTACAATATTTCTGGCGGGTCTCGAGAAGGGTTTGAGCTCTGGGATGAGTTTTCAAAGCGGTCTTCAAAGTATTGCGACGCGGAGGTTCTGGACAAGTGGAACAATACAATGTCGCGGCGAGAAGTCCCCGGGTTGGGATCGTTGATATTCTTTGCCAAGACCGACGACCCGATCGGGTACGACAAGTGGAAGAAGAGCAACAGCGAAGGTAAGGTGATGGACGCTATTCAAACTGGTGGCACTCACAACGACCTTGCTCGAATGTTGTTCGAAATGTTTCGAACTCGGTTTAGATGCGCATCGGTAGCAGGAAAAAAGTGGTTCCAGTTTGTCGACCACGTGTGGGAAGAAATGGAAGAGGGTACTTTCCTCAGGTCAAAGATTTCAGACCCTGACGGAGGACTTGTAGGAATATTTGAAACTTCAATCGTCAAACAAAGGGTTATTCTGGCAAGCGAAAGTGACGAAGCCGCAAAAGAGATGCACAACTTTCGCATTAAAGCGATGAAGAAGATTATCCTCCAGCTCAAGGACGCTAGATACAAAAATAGTGTTATGCGAGAGTGCATGGAAGTCTTCTACGACAAGAAGTTTATCCGAACCCTCGACAAAGACAGGAATAAAGTATGTTTTGATAATGGGGTGTACGACCTCGAAGAGAACGTTTTTCGAGACGGCCTACCGGAAGACTACATCTCGACAAAAATGCCTGTGGCGTACAATATTTTCAAGCGCACCGACGAAGTCATCAAGCAACTTGAACTCTTCCTCGAACAAGTGTTTCCAGACCCGACGGTGCGCAAATATTTTTTGGACGTGTACTCTGAAATTTTTGAAGGAGGAAATCGGCGCAAAATTGTGCTCATCTGGACGGGTGATGGGGATAACGCCAAGTCAATCACTCAAAAGCTCCTCGAAAAGCTGCTGGGAAAACTTGCGATCAAGTTTGAAACCACGTTGCTCTCTGGGTCCAAGACAAAAATGGGAAATGCAGCGCCTGAAATGGCTCGTGCAAAGCCGCCCGTCCGGCACGCAACTATGGACGAACCCGACAACGACGAAAAGCTAAACTGCGGTAAGATGAAGGCGCTTTCAGGAGGAGACAGCTACTGGGCTCGCGACTTGTTCCAGAAGGGTACAGATACAATGGAGGTCACTCCTATGTTTACACTGACTCTGCTCTGCAATTCGCTTCCGCAACTTCGGCACCCGGACAGGGCGACCTGGAATCGCATCCGCGTCATCCCGTTCGAGTCTAACTTTGTCGACCTGGACAAGCCTTGTCCCGCCACCTACCAGGAGCAGCTCAGGCAAAAACGGTTCCCGAAAGACCTCAATTTTGGAGACAAGATTCCTGGGATGCTCGAAGCCCTAGCTTGGTACTTGCTCGAGCATCGGGCCGGATGGCCAGACGAGGACGGGATTCGTACAGAGTTTCCGGCTCCGGACCCACCAAAGGTAAAAGACGCAACGCTTGCCTACGAAAGAGAGAACGACGCCGTGCGGGAGTTCCTGCAATCCGAGTACCACGAACACGAGTCGGGCAAGGTGCGCAACGACAGCCTTTGGGAGAACTGGAAGGAGTGGTGGAAGATCAACCATGCAGGACCCTCAGAGATGCCTGTGCGCGAGGCGAGCGATTTCTGCAGAAAGGTGGGGATGGTATGGGGCACCCCCAAATCACTTGGTACTATTTCGGAATGGTCTGGGTACTCGGTGCGACCGACTGTGCATAACGACGACGACGGTGAATCGAACCAGAGCTTAATGATGGGATAGATAATTAAAATTTTTTATTAACAATGAGTTAATAAAATGTCTCAACTTAGTAATACTTTTAAAGGTCACATCTTAGATATAAACGACATCATTCGTATTATAGGCTCAACTCATCAATATGAAATGATTGCAGATGGTTCGTATAATAATATTTATGCGCCAGTCTTCGACAAGAACGGTAACAAAATTAACGAGAACTTTATTATAAGAGTATCAAAATACCCCTTATCAAACGAAAAAGAAGTGATTAAAAGAAAGAAGGAATCCTCTTTAATGAAGAAAATTTATGATGATTATTTTGAAAAAAATTATAATGATGATGACGATTATGATGATGAAGACTATAATATTGTTCCAGAAATTTTTCATGCTTTTGCAAAAGTCGGGTCTGTAGCATATGAAATTGTGGAACGTTTTGATATGGATTTGTATACCTATTTAGGGACAAATAGAAATAATATACCTGAAGAAAAACTGTACAACGTTCTAAATCAAGCAATTGAAATAATCAAGGAATTGGTAGAATTAAACATATATTGCTGGGATTACAAACCCTCAAACTTTCTAATAAATATAGATGGTTTGGATGTTCGGGCGACTGATCTAGACCCATATTTTTGTTTATTGAATTCAGAGTCAAAGTCAGAAATGGATACCTCAATCTATCTTAGTATTGAAATAATGCAGGTATTAGTACTTGCAGTTCAACTTGCCGGCCCCTTTGAAGCCGTGCGAAACGTAGTAAAAACAATTGTAGATGAAAACGACCTTTGTGCACATATTCCTCTTATTGCGAATATTACTTCGTATATGTTGGAAGGTAAATTTTATGATGATCAATCTTTTTCGGATTTTTGCAAAAAAAATGTTGACAATCCCTTGTGCACGCATATGTGGAAAGAACCAATAAAAACGTTTATTCACTACATAAAACAAGATGCTAATTTGGACATGGAGACTCTCAAGTTTATCTACGCATCGTGTGAATATATATGGAATTTATCGCCATATAATACCATCCCAGCCGCGGTCGCCCCACTGCCTATGCCAGCTTCTCAGGTTCTCTCTCGTCATCCGGCCTGCAGCCCTCGCTAGATGACCTGATCCAGTAGTGTATGGATATTTTAGGATCAACTACGCCTACTGGGATGAGTTTTCAAAAGCAAATTTTTCAAACTCTTGAAAGAGCTTTTTGGTATACTCTATGTTTTGTTTTGGAAAATGTTTGTTTAAAACTGACAACAGGGTAGAAAAATGAAAGTCGATGTCTTCATGGTATTCATATATCCATTCCCGGGGAGATAAATTAACGTTTTCTGAAACTTCTTCGGCCGTGACAAACATGCTTCCGTATGGTCGACCGTAAAAAGGTTTGTATTCATTTTTTTTGAAATTCATTTTTATTTCAAAAGTTTAAATGTTTAACCCTTCATAACGTTTGCTTCTTGATATTTAGTTGCCAATACAACAAATGTTTCAAACCACTTCCACATAATAAGTCGGTCGTCGTCGTCCAAGTTGGACAGCCATAGATTTCTAAAGTGATTAACTGTACCTCCCTCAATAGAGTATTGTTCGCCGTCTGTAGCGTTGAGGGAAAACACATTGTTTTCTAGAAAAAAATTCTCGTCTTTATTTTTTATCATCTTTTTGAGTTCTCCTTCATTATGTTCTATTTTGAGAATAAAATTTTTCATTGTAATCTCGATTGGGATTTGATCGTTTAGTAAAATTCTTGCAAAAATAAGGCCAGATTCTGTAGGAAACTGGTCAATAAGTTCGTCCATAAATGCTACTAGCGATGTGCCGAACGCTGATAAAACATGATTTTTTGTAGTATTGCAATTTATCATTTTTTATAACCGTCGAGTTCTTTAGGTTGTTAAAAAAAAATATTTAATATAAAATGAACGTAAACGGAACTAAACTACAACTATGCAGTATTGATCCTGTAACTGGATATAACCGAACTGGCTACTGCAACGTAGACGAAAACGACCAAGGAACTCACACGGTATGTGCAACAATGACTGATGAATTTTTAAATTATAGTCAGACGCAAGGAAACGACTTGATTAACCCTAGCCGCAATTTTCCTGGGTTGGAAAAAGGAAACAAGTGGTGTCTCTGCGCCCTGCGATGGAAGGAAGCAAACGAAGTTGGAGTTGCACCCCCGGTGGTTGCAAGTGCGACTCACGAAAAAACACTTGAATTTACGAATCTGGATAACACGGTTGGTGTATTGTAGGTAAACAGTAAAATTTAATAACTTGATAAACAAAATGGCGTATCAAGGAGTTACCTTACTAGAAAATCTTCCTGATCTAAATGATTATAAGTTGCCACCGCCAGGAGGTAGTAATTTTGAAAGACCATCAGCTGGACCCGATCCTGGCGCTTTTGGTAAGTATATTACAAATCAAGGTCACAATAATAGTGGATATAACAACCATTCTGGGATGGATACGTCGGGTCCCTCTCACAGTTTGAACAACTTTGACGGTTACACGGGTTCGGGCGCCGAGTTGTTAGGTCCTGGTGGATATCTACGAATACCTTCTCAGCAGAAAAAAGAAATGTACAGCAGCCCGCCGCAACAGAATTTTACTGAACACTATGACTTTGAGGAACCTGTAGACGGAAACACTTCAGCGGATGCCGGTGTTGAAAAGGAGTGCTCGTGCAGAGATGTGTACGACCACGTAAATGGGTGCAATATATGCAAAGCATTCTACATGGAGGGCAGGAGCAATTTTATTTACCTATTGATCATAACTATAATGACCATCATAATTGGCATTCTGGGATCCAAATGCTACAAAATTAATTCTCGTTAATGTGCCTTAAAAGATGAATTTAAATATTTTAAATGTCAGAGATAATTAGTAAACCAAATGGACCATTCGACACATGCGTTTTACAGGGAAACGCGTCAAAGTCATTAATAACTTTAGGAGCGCTGCAATTTTTATACGATACCAACAGGTTTTATTCAGTTGATAAATTTTTTGGAACATCATCGGGCGGAATTACTTCTTTTTTTCTAATAATAGGATATACTCCCGTAGAAATTTTAAGCTATCTGTGTGTCAACAAAGTGTTAGACGGCAGACTATCGCATTTGAATATGATGGCGGTTTTGCAGGGATACGGCGCTTCATCGTGGTCGAAATTTCAAGAAATTTTGGAAAAAATGACGATCGACAAGATAGGATATCTCCCCACCTTGAAGGGTCTAAGAGACAACTTCAAAAAAAAGTTGACGGTTGTATCCTACAACGCGTCAAATTCTGAAACTATTTATCTGTCGGCAGATACTCATCCTGATCTGCCAGCCCTGGTCGCCCTCAGAATGACCTCTAATATTCCCTTCATGTTTGACAAATACAAGTATGGAGACTGTTTCTTTGTTGACGGGGCAGTGTCAGATAATTTTCCCGTCAATCATGCTGAAAAGGTTGGAAAAAAAGTGATAGGCATTCGATTGAAACATGAAAAGAGCAAGGCAAAAATTGCAACAGAGTCTTTTTTTCCTTTTCTGCAGCGTCTGATCATGGTTCCCATCAAACAAAACGAAAAGAATCAAGTAGAATATTCGAGGAAAAACACCAGAATAGAAACTCTAATAGACGACTCTAAAAAAGGATTTGGATTTAGATTCACGAGAGTTCAAATAATGAACATGTTTTCAAATGGATACAGCCAAATGAAGGAACGATTTACGAGCGTCCAGGTTTCTGGCAAATAAAAACGATTATTATTCTTAGTAAGAGTAATAACAAAATGTCGCTCAAACTTAATACAGAATGCTTAACTCAAGCAACCAAAGAAAAAATTGCCAAAGAATTGGAAATAGATATAAACGAAGACGCTAAACCGGCGTTCAGAGGAAAATTCTCAAAAAAACCTAAAAAATACATGTATCCGTACAACATAGTAGAAAATAAGATTACAATCCCAATGGCTTGGGCTCTTAAAAACATACCAGATGCAACTCGACCTGCAAGAAATCTCTTTTCACAACCAGACTACTCGTACACTGCTAATCTCAGACCAGCGCAAAAAGTAATCAAGAAGGAAGCGCTTGTTAACCTTAACAAAAGAGGCACGGTCGTAATTTCTGCATATCCAGGGTTTGGAAAAACGGTGACAAGCCTGAATATGGCACACAAAATAGGCATGCGAACGTTAGTTCTTGTAAACAAGGTTATTCTAATCGAGCAATGGCTAGAAGCAGTTGAAAATTTTACAGATTTGAAAAAAAGCATCGGAGTTGTAAAGGTTGCGCCGGCGTCTAAATTTCAGATAAAAAACCCTGAAAAATTGAAAAAGTGGAGAGATAAGATTGACTCTGCTTCCATTATGGTAATGAACGCGCTCACGGTCAGCAAGCTCCCGGTTGGATTTTTTGACGACGTAGGGTGCCTGATTGTCGACGAGTGTCACCAGCTCATGTCACCGTGCTTATCCGAAGCTCTTCTCTACGTTCACCCTCGTTACGTGATTGCTCTCAGCGCCACCCCGTACCGTCCAGACGGTCTGAACAAACTCCTGGACATTTACTTTTCAGAAGAAAGACTGGTTAGAGAACTCAAAAAGCCCCACACTGTGTACGAAATTAGAACAGGATTCAAACCTACCGCAGACCTAACGGAACAGGGGAGACTTGATTGGAACGCCCTCTTGAATTCGCAAAGTGAGGACGAGGGGCGAAATCAGATGATTATAGACGCTGCCGTAGAGTTAAGCAAAACGCGAACTATTCTAATTCTGACCAAGCGGGTAGATCAAGCCGCATATCTTGAAGGTAAACTCAAAAAGGAAGGAATCAACGTCGACGGGCTCTACGGAACGAAAAAGAAATTTGACAAGACCGTCTCGGTTCTGATCGGCACCGCATCTAAAATTGGAGTGGGTTTTGACCACAAAAGTCTAGATTGCTTGATTCTCGCGTCCGATGTAGAGGCTTATTTTATCCAATTTCTAGGACGGGTATTTCGACGAGAAGACGTCGAGCCGATTATCCTGGATTTTGTAGACACCAATCCGACGATTAGGAAACATTTTCGCACCCGAAAAGCCGTCTATTTAAAACACGGAGGTAAAATCGTCACTATAAAAAAAGGGCAAAATCTGGTAAATACATTGAAATTTTAAAAAAAAACTATAAATTTTATGTTAATAAATTAAATGGGAGCAAATCAACAACGAATAAGAGGTGGTGCTGTAGAAATCATGCAAGAGGAAGTACAACAATGCGGTGACTTTAACCAAATTAACGCTTTTTCAAGCGATTTATGTGACGGTAGAGTAGACCCGATATCGACGGGAGAAATTGAAAATGGAGACGGAGTATGCATGCGAGGCAATTGTTTTTCTAGTGATACAATTCGGAAACAAATCTTGACAAACGGGTTTAATGACCCTTTATCAAGGGAACCATTTACAATGAACTTGTTTGGCTATGAGTATCATCGTGATTTGGTCGACACCCTTCGAGAGAGATTGCAAGAGGCGCAAACTACTATTGAGGACAACAATTATAATATTGAGAATCTCTTGGACCGAATAACTAGCGCCGATAATACTATTGCGGACAACAGGGGTGATATTGCGAATCTCGTGGGCCTAATTTTTGAAAAAGACAATTTAATTCGCGAGCTTATTCTTGAAAGAAACTATTATCAAAACCTAGATAGGATAAACAGTCCGTGGAATCCAAATTAAGGAAACTAAATTAAAAAATTATTTATTGATTGTAATAAACAATATGCCAGGAACTCAATACTGTAAAGACTGTCCAGCAGTCTACGATGAAATTCATAATGTAGCCCTCACAGGGGGCAAACAGATCGTCCCTGTGTGGGCGCCTATTACTACCGATGCCCTCACGCACGGCTCAGCCGCGATGGGCTCCTCAAAAGGAGGATACTTTACCATCATGGGGGCGTACGGCGACAACGCCGGCTGTTGCGACCAGAAGTACGCGACCACTGGCTGCCGTTCGCCAGGCCAGCGTAAAAACATGTGGGGGTACTAATTTTTAAAAAAAAAATGGTTTTTTTATTTGTAAAATTGAAAAATAACAAAACTAATGGCTAAAATTAACAAAACAGACAACGTCATGATGACTGCAGTCTTCGCCTGCTCAAATACTGAAAAGAAAGTAACTCAAGCGTTGAAGAACAAGCTAGACCATAGCAACAAAAAAATGCGCATCACTCAAAAGGACATGGAGGAAGACATTGCGGAACTCATGGATCTTTGCGAAGGCAACGAGAAACTCCAGGTTAAAACTAAGCAATGCTACAAGATGTTTAAGAGCCTCCAGCAGGACTACGCTATTTTCTTTTCGGATGAAGACGACCTCGACGCAGCGCGCGACTACTACTCTAAGATCGAGACGGGGCAGCTAAATTCCGTCAAGGGTAGGATCAAACTATACCGTTATTTGCGGGCTTTTTTGCGTCACATTATTCACGGACGCAAAAAAAATTAAAATATGTTTTAATTTTTAAACATTAGAACCCTCGCACTGGTTTCTAAAGTCGACTTAGACGGCTTAAAGATAGGTTTTCTTAGAAAAAATGTCCCACACTACTACCAACCGTAAGGCTAAGGCCACCGCAACTTGCAAGACTGTTAAGACCAAGGCTGTAAAAGCCAAGGCTGTCAAGACCAAGGCTGTTAAGGCCAAAACTACTGCTGTCAAGACTACCAAAACCAAGGCCGTCAAACCTACCAAGACCAAGACTAAGGCCGTCAAGGCCGTCAAGGCCGTCAAGGCCGTCAAGACCGTCAAGGTCAAGGCCGTCGAAGTCGATGCGGTCGAGGTCCCTCGTCTGGAGGCTACACGCGAGTCTATTACCCACCATTTTGACATGCTTGTCAAGGATCTTGATACC
>Ga0307488_10002992_pt1 | contig 14168 bp, 11 predicted proteins | sample SB02metaG_FD_202248 | JGI IMG/M metagenome (GOLD analysis project Ga0307488, IMG submission 202248) | Sea-ice brine microbial communities from Beaufort Sea near Barrow, Alaska, United States - SB 0.2 | ecosystem: Environmental > Aquatic > Marine > Coastal | place: USA: Alaska | collected... | reverse complement strand
GGCTCTTAAGAGTAAAGTATGATGAGCTGGATTCAAGTTTTGCTTTCGATTTTGACTTACGCCGCTACATGGAGGGCAGCATGACGGGCGGCGCGGCCGATGACGACGACGACGAGAGTAGTGCCGACGATGTGAGCAGCGTGGGCGAGGTCGAGGCGTTCGTCACCGGAATGGAGGCGGCGGCGGCGGCGGGAGCCGCCGCCTCCGCCTCCGCTCCTGCCGCCGCCTCCGCCTCCGCTCCCGCTGCCACCACTGCCAAAGCCACCGCCTCCACTGCCACCGCTCCCGCCGCCGCCTCCGCTCCCGCCGCCTCACCCCCCGCCTCCTCCTCCCTCGCTCAAGCCGCCCCCTTCGACGCATTTGGCGAGGACGTCATCGACCTACAGATGGACGAGGATGAAATCGACATTCAGATGACTGACGACTTGCAGACGCTTCAATCGGACCCGGCAATCGATGCGTTCGACGCGCTCGACGCACTGAACGCCGCCGCCGCTTCCGCCGCGGCGCAGAGCAAGTTGGAAAAACTGACGGAGAAGTTCGTGGATAAGTACGACTTGGAGATTGACGCGGAGGCGGGGCCTTAACACGCTGTTCCCTTTGCACCTACATTCGAACATCTTCAAGGTACGAGCGTCTTCGAGGTGTTTAGTTTTTGGTCTCTCATTACATTATGTGGGAAACGCCCAATGTGAGCGGAAGAGGGACGGTAGTGTGAGTCCCGGCGGTGAGGCGGAGGCGATGACATCGGCGCTGGCCAGCAGCAGCAGCTTTAGGGGGGAGGACGAGCAGGAGGAGGAGGACGAGTTCGGGTACGCGTTCGAGGGCAAGAAGCGCGAGGGGGTGACGCACAAGCACGAGTTCAGGGCGAAGCCCATGCCGGTGGAGCTGGTCACCAATGTGAAGTCAATGCCCATGGGTGCGCTGGCGGAGGTGGTGCCTGCCGGATGCTGCTCGCCACGTCATCGCCACGCATTTGGATGCTCGCTTGTTGAGTTGAATGGCATCTTACGAAGTGGCGAGCAATATCTGCCTGGCCCGAGGCGGAGGACGAGGAAGAAGAGGAGGAGGAGGAGGAGGAGGGAGAAGAAGGGGACGGGGAGGATGAGGCGGCGGCGGCGGCGGCGGCGGAGGAGATGGCGGCGTTTGAAGTAGCCGCGGCGGTGGCGGCGGCGGCGGCGGCGGAGGTGAAGGCGGCGGAAGAGGCGGCGGCGGCGAAGGTGGCGCGGCCCGAGGAAGCGGCGGCGGCGGTCATGGCGGCGGCGGCAAAGGCGCGAGAGGCGAGGGAAAAGAAGGCGGCAGCTGCGGCAAAGACCGAGCCTGCGGCGGCGGCGGCGGCGGAGGTGAAGTCCGCGCACCCCGCGCCGCTCGCCGCAGCGGCGCCCGGCGCCGCGGCGGACGAGTGGGACGACGTGAACGCAGTGCGCGCGGAGGAGGAGCGGACCGCGGTACCCGGCGTCGGCGGCATCATGGCGCCGGCCCTCACGCCCGTCACCTACCTCGAGACCAAGCGCTACTTCATGACGATCGACATCGCGCAGTACCGCTCGGAGCTCCACGTGGAGGACGAGCCGGAGGGCTGCTTCGCCAAGGTCTTCAGCTGCCTCACGCCCACACTGGACGGCGACCTCGTGGGCGACCGCGAGAAGATGTTTGCCATGGCTAAGATCCAGCTGGAGGATGACAACCAGATGCACCTGCGGGTGTTACACACCATCTACATGCGGCTGATGGGGGGGGCGCGGGCGATGCCGCGCTACGGCAGCCACTGGGAGGACGTGGGGTTCCAGGGGTCGGACCCGGCGACGGACCTGCGCGGGTGCGGCATGCTGGGTCTCATGCAGCTGCTGTTCCTCATCAACCACAGCTACCCCAACGCCGCCGCTATCCACGTGCTGTCGCGCGACGCCGTGCAGGAGTTCCCCATGGCGCCGCTGTCCATCAACCTGACGCACATTGCTCTGAAGGCGGTGCGCAAGGGCCTTCTCACGGACGCGGCCAACAAGATGGGCTCCATGTGGAAGGCGGCTGACAACTTTTACTGCGGCGCGTTCTACGAGTTCTACCTGCGGTGGAAGAGCGGCGGGAAGACCATCCGGGACAGCGGGCACGTCACGCGCGAGCTGGAGGACTTCTTGCTGACGCCCGCCGGCGCCAAGCACGCGCTGGATATCTCGGAGACCGCACGGCTGGGGCAGGGACGCCACGTCATCCGACACATTTCGAACCCTCGGTTGTCGACTTTCATGGCATCTGGTGTCGTGGCGACATTGCCGCGTCACACAACGTAGTTTGAGCCATCGTTTGTTGAGTTAAATAGCATGCTATGACGTGGCGAGCAGTGTGCAGGCGGCCCTAGGTCGGGGGTGGCGGGGAAGCCGGCGGGGGCCAAGGGGGGCAAGGCCTCGGGCTTGGAGTTCCAGGACTTCTGAGCCTGTCCCGCCCCACATAGTGTACCGGTGCTCGCAGCGTCATCCACCACGTAGTATACCGGCGCTCGCCAGGTCGTTCACCGCGGAGCTTCATAGTTTGGAAATATTACACAAATGTGGCTATAGCAAGATCAATGAAATAGCAGACGACTCAAATAAACAATTTCCAATGAGTTGTCGCCGATTTCCCCGCCGCTGCTGAAGAAGGCTGGCAATGATGCAAGGCATCAACCTAAATCAACTTGCAATCCCATCCAGCATAACTGGTATGGTGTCGTGCTCTGAGTGTATGTGTGTGTGTCATTTACAATGCTAACTCAGTCAGGGGGCATACATGTCATTTCGTTCACCTCCTCCGTAGAATCAGCCGAAAGAAAGAGGCCGCGCTAGTTCTACCAGCTGCCGATCCTGACGGATCCCAGCACCCCCGCGCCCCGCCGCCTGCAGGCTCTTCACCGTCACGTACCCTGTGTACTCCCTGCCTCGGGCCGACCAACCGAACGCTCGCCACGTCACACAATACACGAGTTTGTAAAGATTTGGTGGGTGACGTGGCATGGTGTATTCATGGCACGCTACCGGTGATCAGCACCCGGACCATGGCCGCAGTCATGCAATGTGAGGTGGATGGCCCAGCGAGCACCGGTACACTACGTGTCACCCTACCGGCGAGCAGCATCCAGCCCATGGGCGCGGTGAGGCGGCACCCGCGGGCCGCCAGTGCGCCCACCATCAGCGCCAGCGCCGCCGCCGCCCAGGGCCCCGCCCCGCGTGTCATGCGTATCCTTGTAACGTCATATATACTGTTGGAAACCAGCTCCAGGACGAGAGTACAATATGCGGCTGATCTGTCGAGGGTTGGGCTCAGAGCCGCCCGCCCGCTCAGGCCGCCATTTCCACGCTATATGCTGAAACCTAGTTCTATGAAGAGGGTGTGACATGTGCCGACTCCGTCAGACCCTGCCGCCAGCAGTAAGACGTCGAACCCCTGGCCAGGGGCGGATCACAATAATACTGGCCACGTCACATGATGACGTTTGACTCAACAGAACAGGGTATAACGGCCAGTACAGGCAATTTAAAAAAATGCGAGGCCGAGACGCACACGTGCACCAGGCATACCTTGATGTGCACTAGGTGCAGGTCCGGAGTAAGAGACCCAGTTGCCTGCCCCCAGAAGAGTGTATCGGATATCTTTTGAAACGCGGTCACTGTTTCCCCGTAGTATGTGGTGGATTCTGAAGTGAGGTGAGGTGGCCCCCACCCCAGTCCGACCTCCATGGGGACCTCGGCCGGTCGGCCGCACCGAATGAAGCTCGCCAGCAGCCACGGCCGGCGACGGGTAGGTTATCAGCCCCTTCGCCGGCAGCCAGCCCAGCAAGTCGTCCAAGGGAAGCTCGGCGCCCTCAGCTCGGCTCAACAGCGCGGCGAGCTCGTGGTAATATCACCGTGTAATACACACACAGTGGCGGGGAATGTGGGTTGTCAAGTAGATGACAGTGTGATGCACGCACAGACATTGAGAACACACCCTCGGCCCTACATTGAGCATGACTTACCTTCAGGGTGAATGCTTGAATGCTCATGCAGTCGCGCGGAGGAGGAAGAGGAGGAGGAGATACAACGTCCTCGGTCGAGTGATGGTTCTCGAAGCGTGCCCCCCCGCCCGGCGCGCTGGTGGTGACGTGGCGCCGCGGTGCCGCGCGCGGGGGGGCGCCGCCACCGCTTGAACCACACCCCGCCCGCCGTGATGGCCGCCGCCGCGGGAATGCACGCCAGGTAGGGCCTGGCATGTGCCTCCGCAGTAGCTCAACTCAAGCGGGAGTCAGGACAAACCTATCACACTGACCAAGGGACTCCCTCTCGCTAGCTTCAGTGCTTAACGCAAGCGTCTTTGAGGTGTTAAGTTGGGAGCGATCCTCCACGGCGCGCTGCTGACTGAGTGGCGGAGGCATCCTCCAGCAGCCTGCGCCAGGAGTGCCGCGGTCAGAACATTCAGGGACACACGTGACTCACGTTGAGCCGAACAGAGCAAAGAGAGGCCGACGGCGCCGTGTGCCCGGAAAGGCCCTCACCAGCAGGTTGAAGAGCAGGGTGCCGACCACGATGCCGGTGCCCGCGGCGGACTTGAGGCACAGGGTGGCCGCGCCGTTGGCGAACAGCACGGGCGCGCACCCGCCCGCCGCCGAGGGCCCGGCAGGCCTTGCGTCGCCACGTCATAGGATGCCGTTCAACCCAAGAAACGAGGGTTCCTGCTTCCGCCCTCCTCCCGTCTCCTTCCTCCCTCCTTGGTTTCTCTCCCGCCTCCCTCCTCCCTACTCCCATGACGTGGCGGGCAACATCATGCCCGGCTCTGCCGCCGCCATGAGCGTGGCGCCGGCGACGTGGTCGGGGACACGCAGGCGGCGCTGCAACACGTACAGCGCCGGGACGATATAGTAGTGTATGAGGCGGCGGAAGCCCCAGAACGAGTAGGCTATCGCGGTCATCAGCAGCAGCGAGAGTAGTACGGTGGCCTCCGCGGCGTCGGGGGTTGGGGCGCCGCTCATGTCGACGCCGCCGCCGCCGCCAGCCGCCGCTGCCCCGCCACCACCGAGCATACCGCTGCAGAACCTGACAAATTGTGGGGGTGCCGACGTGCCGTCGAGTTGTGGAAAGACAGACTCTCTCCCTCGCTTTCTCGCCTCGAGCAGAGGCCTGCTCGCTCGCTTCTCGCGTCCACCTGCTGCTGTGTCTTTATTGCAAGCCTGGCGATGAAACGTGCAGCAGCCCTGGCCGCAACCGGCGCCTGCCGCCGTTGCCCCGCAGAGCGTCGCGCTGAGCAGTTGTGTGAAGTTGCTCTTCGCTCTTCTCGCCTCGCGAAGAGCCTTCAACCCTACCTACTCGCCTCCTGCCAGCCCTTTATTCGGACTGGGTGGCCTCTGCCTGTCCTCACCGACCGGAGCCGCGCGCGGACGGACATTTGCGGACATTCTGGTCGCGCGATCCGTATTTAACGGGAACTCGGTTTCGGTACCATTTATTCTGAACGCGACTCTCCTTTTTTGAAGAACGCCAGAGCAGAGTCTAAAGTCGTATGATAGTGTACCGGTACACAAAACACCACGTGAGAAAAAAGGGCGCCGAACCGAGACCCGAGCAAGTGTGGGAAGGATGCCGCTCCGCTCCGCCCCGGCGCCCACTGTGTAGCGCCCGGCCTCACATCACTTGAAGCACAGATCAGGAGCAGCGCATTCCCGATAGCCTCGCGCGGGTGACGCATCGCTTGGGGGCGGTAACCCGTGCCATCCACCGCAGCAAGCAGCGGCATTGGCGGGGCACCCAGGCCGCAGAGGTGCCAACCGAGGGAGCCGCCACTCCGCGCGCGCTGTCGAGAGGTCACGCGGCGCTCGCCGCTGTAGACTCCCAGACGACTCGCGGGCGGCCTCACTTTCGGAGGAGGCGACCTGACCAAGCGGACCCGGAGGCGGCGGCGTCATCTAGCAGATCCGGCCTCAACTCAAAGCTCGGGCCTAACACACTTCGAAATCAAATTGAACTCTCGGCTGCGGCACGCAGACGGGAGCGATGTACGGCGGCGATGAGGTGTCCGCCATCGTGGTGGACCTGGGCACGTCCACGGTGAAGGCGGGCTACGCGGGGGAGGACACGCCCAAGGTGGGGCCTGCCAGCTGTCGCCTGCTTCGTCTACTGATGTCATTCAAGCAAGTACCCGAGGTTTCAATGTGGAGGAGACTGGTCGAGCACCGGTACACTATGCAAATACTGCTCGCCACGTCATGGGATGTCGTTCAACTCAGTAAACGATGGTGTACATGCGGTGGATGTCGTGGCGAGCACCGGTACACTACGTACCTCCTGCTGGCAACGTCATAGGATTTCATTCAACTCAGTAAAACGATGGTTCACGATGCGTGTATCTGACGTGGCGGGCACCATCTGGTTGACCCTGGGGCTAGGCGGTGTTCCCTTCCGTGGTGGGGTGCCTCGCCAAGGACCAGGAGGCGGTAGGGGGGCTGTCTCATACTGCCCGCCACGTCATAGGATGCCATGTCACTCAATAAAGTAGGGTTCAAGACGCGTGTTATGACGTGGCGAGCAATATCTGGGCGGCCGTAAGAGGCGGGTTCGGCGAAAGACGGCGGGGACGTAGAGATGAAGGACGCTGACGGCAGGGCCTCACTGTTTGCTCGTAGCGTACCAGGTCAGGGAGCAGAACGCGACGAACGCGTACGGGTACACGTACACCGGACACTATGAGCAGGTAGTGAGGGAACGAGTGGCCAGGCCAGGGAGGAGGATGCCACGAGCGTGTACGGGTACACCTGCACAGTCAGACAGTATGAGCAAACAGTGAGGTTGAGGTGAAGTGGGGTGGTGATTGCAGGCCCTGGGGCACGGCAAGGACGGGAGAGAGCCGACAAAAGGGAAGGGCGGTCCGACCAAGGAGTACTTCGTGAACGACATGGGGTACAGGCGCGACCACATGGAGGTGGGGTGCTCACACGCATACCTCAAACAGATTGTCACTCACTTTATCACTTTGCACCGGCGAACATTGAAACGTTTATTGGTTGGGTCGTTTACCTGACAGGCTTACATCGAATGTGCCACCCACCTGACTGACGTATGTGTGTGTGTGTGCGGTGTCGGCCCTCGGTGCCCGTTACTACATTGTGTTTGAATTGTGTTTGATCGTCAGACTTGCAATAACCACGGAGTGTGTACACGTAAACCCTAAACCCTAAACCCTAAACCCTAAACCCGGCGGGCGGCCCTGGGGCACGGTGATGAGCCCGTTCGACGCGGAGGGTCTGCTGGAGGACTGGGTAGGGCGGTGCAGGTTGACCCTATCAAACACATGTTGAAAGTGTCTGGAACTAAGCACTTGAAACTAATATGTGACGAACCGCTTTCTAAATTTGCTTTCAAGTTCAAGTTGCGCCGCTACAACTGGGACGCGGTGGAGGCCATCTGGAACCACACTTTGAAGAAGCGGCTGGTGGTGGAGCCCAACGAGCACCCGATCCTGCTGGGGGAGCCGGTGCACACCACGCGCGCGGGCCGTGAGAAGATGGTGGAGCTCCTCTTCGAGAAGCACAACCCGCCGGGTAGGGCCCGGGTTCCCTCACGCGGACCGGACATAACCCTCGACCCTTAAACCCTAAACCCTAAACCCTAAACACTAAACACTAAACACTAAACCCTAGACCCTAAACCCTAAACACTGTGACGTCGTCGGCCAATGTCACACGGACTCAGACGTCCTCGCTGTGTTTCAATGACTGACTTTGTGTGTTGATGTGCTTTGGTCCAACCTCGTGTGACTGATATGCGTGCTGGCACACCATGTGTTTTGCGTTCCCTTCTACTATTGACGTGTGCGCCGGTACACTGTGGATGGTGGTCCCTGCTTGATGCGATTTTCGTGGCGAAGAACCCGGTGCTGACGGCGTTCGCGTCGGGGCGCGCCACGGCGCTGGTGATCGACTGCGGCGGGGCGGGCACCACGGTGGCGGCGGTGCACGACGGGTACGCGCTGCAGAAGGCGGTGACGCGCTCCCCCCTGGGCGGTGACGTTATCACCGACGTGGTCCTCAAGGCGGGGGGGCGCTCATCCTGCACCGCATCCACCGCATAGTGTACCAGCGCTCGCCACGTCATCCACCACATAGTGTACCAGCGCTCGCCACGTCATCCACCACATAGTGTACCGGCGCTCGCCACGTCATCCACCACATAGTGTACCGGCGCTCGCCACGTCATCCACCACATAGTGTACCGCCGCTCGCCACGTCATCCACCACATAGCGTACCGGCGCTCGCCACGTCATCCACCCCATAGTGTACCGGCGCTCGCCACGTCATTCACCACCCGGTTTACCGGTGCTCGCCACGCCATCATGTGGTGAATGACGGGGGCAGGGTGATGTAAGTGGCCCTGGGTGTAGTACCTGGAGAAGGTGAAGGGGACATCGGTGCGGCCGCGATACTCGTTCAAGCGCAAGCCGCGCGGCGACGGTGAGACCTTCGACGTGACGGACGTGCAGTGCCCGGCCACCGCCGCCGGCTACCGCCTCTTCAAGCAGCGCGAGATCGCCGCAGACCTCAAGGTGCGGGCGCCCACCGCCCACCGCCCACCGCCCACCGCCCACCGCCCACCGCCCACCGCCCACCGCCCACCTGCATCATCCATGATGCCTGCCACGTCATCCACCACGTGGTGCACCGGTACACTATGTGGTGGATCACTGTCCGAGCACCGGCACATTATGTGGTGGATGACGTGGCGAGCGTCGGTACACTATTTGGTGGATGACCTGGTGAGAGCACCGGTACACTACGTGGCCGATGACGTTGCGAGCACCGGTACACCATGTGGTGGATGACGTGGCGAGCACCGGCCCACCACGTGGCGGATGCCAGCTGTACACTATGTGGTGCATGACGTGGCGCCGCATGATGTACGCGTCCCTGGCCCCCGGAGACGGTGTGCCGCCTGTCGGATAACACGTACTCCGACGCGGATAACCAGAACATCCCCTTCGTGCAGTACGAGCTACCCGACGGTCGGGCCGCTAAACCCTAAACCCTAAACACTAAACACTAAACCCTAAACCATGAACCCTAAACCCTACATCATGCGCAGATGACGCTCGCCGCGTCACACAGTTCACCCGATGCACACTGAACCCTACTTCATTGTAGCAACTGTCATCATATGCCGTGGCGAGCAGTATCTGCCAGGCCCGTTGCCCGCCACGTCGGCAACACGCTTTTTTAACCCTCGTTTCTTGATTTAAATTAAAATCTATGACCTGTCGGGCACCACGTCATCCACCACATGGTGTACCAGTACTTGCCACGTCACCCAACTTGATTTTTACCCTACTTTCTTGGGTTAAATGGTATCCTTTGACGTGGCGAGCAGTGTCTGTGAGGCTCTACCTGACGGCAACACCATCGACGTGGGCGTCGAGCGCTTCAAGGTACAGCCTGGCAGACATTGCTCGCCACGTCATAGGTCGTCATTCAACTCAAGGAGCGAGGATTCAAAGTGCATGGGATGACGTGGCGAACAATGTACACGTGGCCCTACTTACAGATACCCGAGCTGCTGTTCCAGCCTAAACTGCTGCAGACCATGGGGCTCGGGGTGGGGCTTGCGTCCTTATGATCATACCCGCCACGTCATTGTCCGCGTTTCAGACATTCGTGTCTTGAGTTGGGTGCCGCCCTGTGACGTGGCGTGCGATGCCTGCCTCGTCACACACAACGTTGTTCCTCTTGCTTTTAAGACCTCACAGAGCTAAAATAATTAGCTCTGTGAGGGGGTAAATCCGCCAAACTGGATCGGCCAAACTGGATCGGCCGATTTCTGCCGAACTGCTCGTCGTAAACCGTCGTTTCTTGAGTCAATTTACGGTGTCTGGTGAAACTGGATCGGCCAAACTGGCTCCGCCGATCTGGCTCGTTGAAAGGGGGTCGGCCATTCTTAAAAGCAAGAGGAGTTGTGTACTCTCGTGTCTTGAGTTAGGTGCAACCGTGTGACGTGGTGGACACTTGAGGTAGATGACATGACATGACACGACATGGCACGCACGATCGATGAGACCCTATGTGCAGGAGGACACACTGGACCTGAAGATGTCGGATGGCTCCCCCCTGCGCGGTACGGCGGCGCACACTGCTGCATGACACCGCTTTCATCATGCCTGCCACGTCATTCACCATGCCTGTCGCGTCATTCACTGTGCCTACCACGTCATTCTCCATGCCTACGACGCCATTCACTGTGCTTGCTATGCGAATCACTGTGCCTGCCATGCCATTCACTGCATTGTGTACGCTCGTGTAAGCGCCGCCCCGTGACGAGGCGTGCGCACCCCTGCCCCCACCCCGCACCCCCACCCCCACCCCGCACCCCCACCCCGCACCCCACGCCTCCCGTGGACCCTCCGCTCAGGGCTGCCGTCGCTGATCCTGGAGAACATCAACAAGTGTGACGTGGACGTGCGCAAGGACCTGTTCGGGGGCATGCTGCTCGCCGGGGGCGGCTCCCTCTTCGGCTCCCTGCGTGAGCGCCTCGAGGCAAGGCCCTGCCTTCTATTTTTTATGCTCAACTGCCTCTTTGCAGCTGAGCAGAAGCATCTTTGCGGGTTCAAATATCGGAGCAAAAGCATCATTGAGGGTTCAAATCAAGCGCTTTCAGGTGCAAACTGCTTGAAGTAAGCCGAAACTGTACGTAGGTGAGGCCGTGCGATGAGGCGGAGCTGCACGACGCGGCGCCGACCAACGTGCGCGTGAAGGTGACGGCGTCCGCCAACAGCATCGAGCGCAAGTTCACCACCTGGATCGTAGGGCTGCCTCACTCAGGAGCCATAGTGTACCGGTGCACACACGCCAGGCACACCTCGCCTGTGTGCCTGACTAAATGCCCTGTGTACACCTGGTGCACACACGGGAGGCATACCTCGTCGGTGTCTGTCTGACTGAATGCCTGTGTGTGATATTGGGTGGTCTCACCAGGTGGCAGTTGTGATGCGGCGGTGGACCCTGCAGCACGGGCGGCTCCATCCTCGCATCGCTCGGCTCCTTCCAGCAGATGTGGATGAGCAAGCAGGAGTACGAGGCAGGGGGGTTGCTCAGAACGAGCACTCCGCCGACGTTGACTCGACGAGCCGAGCCCGCGCGTCGTCTGTATGAGCTTCATCCTGAAGGTACCCGGTGAGGCATGCTCCGATCTCGGTTCGAGGGCTAAACCCAAAACCTTAAACCCCAAACCTGTGTTTGGTCTGAATGACCCTCTTGCAAGGAGCACGGCGCGGCGCTCGTGCACCGCAAGTGCCCGTGATCGCCGACCACACAAAACAAACCAAAAGCAGACGCGAAAGCGAGGAGTGCGAAATGCAGCTGGGTCCAGCTCGAGCTTTGTGTTTGTGCTCCACTGCCGATGTCGTGTTTGTGTGTCAGTCGTAGACGGATGCGGCGAACGAATATTACAATGCTTGGTGGTGTGCAGGATGGGTTGTGATATCGCGCCATCTCGGCGGAGATTGAGGTGTTGAGATAGAGTGTTCATGCCGCCCTGCAATCTTTGAAGTGATTGGGATGATGCAATACTTGACACTGCGCTAACCTGCTCGCCCCGCCCGCCCGCCGCGCCGCACTGTTTGGGGAAGCCGATTAGCCGTTGGGATAATCCGTGAGGGGAACACAAGGGAGCCTTTCAACGCAAAATTGTACAAGTCAACCGAAACCGACTGCAGCATTCTGAGGGGAGCTGGGGCTGGTTTGTGTCATTGACGACCTCTGCGCTGTATTGACTCAAGCGCGCTGAGGATGGAGGCTGCGTGTTCGGAAAGCAGATGCGTTACGTTGGGAAGATAAAAAGGGGTTTTCCAACACATTAAGACGTACAGGTTTGCGCTGGGATTTGCGCCGGGGTCCAGGTGGAGTCGTGGTGCTGCATCAATTTGCGACCCGTATTAGCGTTTTGTTATTTCTAAGGCCTTGGAGGCGTGACTAGAGGTGAAGGCGCAAACATCAGGTCAGTCAGGTCCATTGCAGGCGCGGCAGGGGGGTGCCGCCCGGGTCTAGGTGGTACCGCAACACGGCTGTCGAGTACCGCCGCCGGTCGCCGTCCGACCACCCCGTCATGTGAAACACAAACGCGCCGCCGCCGCCGCCGCTGCCGCCGCCGCCCAGGGTCTGGTGTGCTATGAGCAAACAGTCAGAGAGCAAGTGGCCATGCCATAGACAAGGACGTGGCGAGTGTGTACGGGTAAAATGGTACACTGTGAACAAACAGTGAGGGAACAGGTGGCCAGGCCAGGGAGGAGGATACGGTGAGTGTGTACGGGTACGCCAGTGCACTGTGAGCGAATAGTCAGGGAAGTGGTGACAGTACCCTGCCGCCGCTAGAATCGGACTCCTTGTCCGCGGATGACGAAGACGACGACGGCTCATACAGCCACTCATCCAGCGGCCTGTTGAGCACGTTGAACGCCCGGCGGCTCACACACGTGGCGGACCGCACCTTCGGGCCTGCTAGACATTGCCCGCCACGTCATCGACACGCAGTACTGTTCTGAACACATCCTATTTGTGGCGAGCAATGTCTGCCAGGCCCGGCCTGGCAGATATTGCCGGCCACGGGCGACGAGCGCGTGAACGTGAGAGGTCTTTGACACTGCACAATTTCTTTCATGCCGGGTGCTGTCTGACGCGTCAACCCTGGATTGTGATGTAAATGACATCCTATGATGAGGCGAGCAATATCTATGAGGACCTACCGCAACTCCGTGGACGTGGCCAGCACCTCCCACAGTGCCCCGTGCAGGAGGGTCATTCACATCAGTTTTGAGAATGAAACTTGGCTCCAAAGCTGTCTGCTTAATAACGACCGACCACAAACTCCACTTTGACCACCCCACCAGCTTGTAATGAAACAGCCCACCTGTTTCATTGAGACGCAGCACTTGAATCGAGATCGGAGCATGACTTACCAGGCACCTTGAGGGTAAATACTCACACAGGCGCGCGGCCTGGTTCGTCGATTCACCGTCGAGCTGAGTGGTGGGTTGCAATGACTCCCCCCTCCTGCCTTGCTCCATGGGCCACGGCGTCCGGCCAGCAGAGCCTTACACGCATTCCCTCACTGTTTGCTCACAGTGTACCAGTGTCCCGCACACACTCGCTGCGACCTCATCCCTGCCTGGCCACTTGTTCCCTTTTCAGCTCAACCTGACTGTGTGCTCATAGTCTGCCTGTGCCCACGTGCACACTCGCCACAACCTGCTCCGCGGCCTGACACCAGGTCATGGGTCACGCGGCGGCTTCACCACAGCGTCTTCAAAGTACAATCAACGCGGGGGTATACGTTGCTATGAGCAAACAGTGTGGTGCCCTGCCTGCGCTCCTCCGCCGACTTGAGCGCCCAGTACAAGTCGTACTTTCTGGGTATGAACTCGGCGTCCTCACCCAAATCCCACGCCTTTTGCTAGCGCCTGGCAAACATTGCTCGCCACGTCATAGGATGGCGTTTGAGTCAAGAGCCGATGGTTCAGGGTTTCGGGTTTAGGGTTTAGGGTTGGGGTGGTTCAGAGTGCGTGGGATGACTTCTACCAGGCCCCACCTTTTGAATGATGTTTCGAGCGGCGGCGCCGTTGCGGAACACCGACACGGCGGGCCTTGGCACAAATTACTCAAAGCGTCCGTCAACACATTCTGAACTCACGTTTCTGAGTTTAAGCTTCTACCTGCTTGATCATTTGAGCAGTTTCTGCCAAGCCCTACCAAAACACCGGCGTTGATGAGGTGCGCGGGCGGCACACCGACGAAGTGGCGCGCCTGCCAGTCCGGCGCCGCCACCAGGGCCTGGTCCTGGCACGCCCACAGCGCACACCCCCCGCCGCACGGCCTCGCACACTAGCCGGAAAGGGATGAATAACGCCGAGTAACCGAGGGTGGCTATCAACGTGTGATTCACGTGTGAAAAGTTCAACGTGTGACGACTTGAGTGGTTTCAAGGAGCGAAATGGCCCAAGCTGAGATGAGAAGGGAACGAGTGTAAGACCCTGCCTCGCCGCCTCGATTAGCTCCTCGTTCACCCCCCGCCACCCCGCCCTCCCTGCCCTCTCCGCCCCCCCCACCCCCTGGACCCCCTGCACCCCCTGCACCACTCACACCCCCCCGACCCCCTGGACCCCCTGCACCCCCCCCACCCCCTCGGCC
>Ga0307488_10002991_pt1 | contig 14169 bp, 19 predicted proteins | sample SB02metaG_FD_202248 | JGI IMG/M metagenome (GOLD analysis project Ga0307488, IMG submission 202248) | Sea-ice brine microbial communities from Beaufort Sea near Barrow, Alaska, United States - SB 0.2 | ecosystem: Environmental > Aquatic > Marine > Coastal | place: USA: Alaska | collected... | reverse complement strand
GCTTACCGGCATCCTTTCGACTAATCATATGAGGGTCTTCAGCCACTGATGTTCAAAAGCGGAGACCGGGGTTGAGGGGTGTTTAGGGTGTCTTTTGTGTGACACAAACGGCTCAGGATGAGCTCAGAAGTAGACGAGTGTGAGCCCCTGCCGCGCCGACGCTCCACGCCGTCGCCTAGGGGCTTACACTCCCCCACTTCTCAGCTGAACGTAAGCACTTTTTGTGGGATACGTTGGGTACCTTCAGTACACATATGGATTATGACTCGTCACAAGCTGGACACAAAATGGCTCACTGACCAAAACGGCTGAGGTTCAGGTGAGAACTGGTATAGGACGAGTGTAAGCCCCTGCCGTCGCCGCGACCGCGCCCGACGCGTCCAACAACTGCGTCCGGGCGTAGCGGCGCAATTTGAAATTGAAATGAAAACTGGAAAACGGTCCGGGGGGCGGGGCGGAAGCATGGTGCATCCTCATACATGTTGAAGCATCTATCGCGGCGGGTGTCTTAGTTGCAAGCGCTTAGATCGGTAGATCCAGGCGCTCGCAACACAGGTTGGATCGGTTCAATCTGCACCGCCTTACCAAGGGAGTGCGGTAGCTGCGATACGCCGGGCTCTCATCCTCCGCGACAAGTTGTTTGTCAGGCGGAGCGTAGCGGCGCAAGTTGAATGTGAAGCAAAGTTGGAAAGCCGGTTAGCATATTTTAGTTTCAAGCGCTTTGTTCTAGGCGCTTTCAAGGCGCTTTCAACACAGGTTCCATCGGTTCAGCCTGTACCGCCTTACCGGGGAGGGCGGTGACGGCGGCGGGGACGCCGCCGGAGGGCACATGCACTGGACGTAGAGGCGCAAGTTGAATTTGAAAGCAAAAGTTGAAAGCGGCTGATAATATATTACTTTCAGGAGCATAGATCCGGGCGCTTTCAACACGGGTTTCCTCGGGTTTACCTGCAGTGCCCTGCCTCGAAGCCGGCGGGGCAGTCGAACCATACTTCAGAGCAGCTCGGCCTAGTTGTAGCGGCGCAAGTTGAAATTGAAAGCAAAGTGTGGAAGCGGTTCATCATGTTGAATCTTCAAGCGTTGAGACCACAGACGCTTTAAGAGAGAGGGAGAGAGAGAGACGCCTCAGCGTGTATGAGGAGGCAACAGGCTTCCGCCTTGGCCCCCGTGCTTTGTTTCAACACAGGGTTTGATACTATCAACCTGCACCGCCCTACCCATAATCATCTGGCGTCGACTCAGCGGCGGCGGCGAAGATGCTGTACAGAATAAGAAGTGCGAATCGGACGAGCATCGTCGTGCGCCCGTTGCGGTCTGCACCGGAGCGAGATCCTCCCTGACGGGCGGGCTTCTTGACCTTAATCAATGTCATCGAGAGCCGAGAGACCAGAGGTTGCACCTTGGCGAACGGGGCGAGGCTGCTGGAACACGGGTATCCGTCGGTTCTTGCGTCACCTGTGGACCGCACAAGAAAGTGGTGTGGGTAAGAGAGACGCGTCAGCGTGTATGTATGAGTGAGGAGGCACCAGGCTTCCGCGTGAAGTCGGGTGAGAGAAAGAAAGAGACGCTTCCGCGTGTATAAGGAGGCACCACGCCAACAGGCTTTCGCCCTGGCCCCCGTGTGTGAGAGACAGATATACGCTTCCGCACGTATAAGGAGGCCCCAGGCTTTCGCCCTGCCCCCCGCGTGATGACCCAACGCATGCGCAGGCATGCGGTGGATAATAGACGGGAAGCGCGTGCGCTGATCCGCGTTGGTACAGCGAGTCAGCGAGGTGCGAGTAGCCATCGCGGCGAACGAATTGTGCCCCTTCGTTGAAATTGTGACCCTTCGAGATGCGCCCCTCCGCAGGCTCGCTCACGCCGGACCCTGGTGTAGGGCTGCGCGGCATGGAGGGGGGCTCTGCTAGGTCGCCGCCGGAGGCGCGGTTGCCGGAGGGGCGGACGCCGGGGAACCCGCTTGGGGGGCACCGGCGCTCGCCTCTCCGCCCGCTAAGGTGGTTCGACTGAGCAGACAAGACAGCTGGTGAGATCTCCGACCCTTGGTTGGTCGTACTAATGGGGCAGGGCGAAAAGCAAAGCAAGCGTCGTGGCCGGGTCGGACCGCGGCGGGAGAGAGTCACGCCAAGTCGGATACCCGGAGGAGCAAGTCGTCACGGGCACCCACACCGGAGACCTACCGCCCGGGTCGTAGGGGCCCGGGGCGTTGGGGAAATGAATGATTATACCGTTGAGGTGATACCGTCCGACGGATGGGGCGTTTTGTGGATGGGACCTTCACGTCTTCAGAATCACCCGGGGCACGCACCTTGGTGAACGTGTCGATCGCACGCAGGGGGCGGGGCGGGGGCGGGACCGTGCCACGCGCGGGATGCACGGGGCCACAGTCAGGGCACCCAAGCAAGATGTGCGCAGCGGGTTGTGGTGTCTCCATCTGTCAAACAGCTGTCCACGCACGCACAAGAGTCGGTTTGTTGAGTCGGTCTTTTTCAACAGAATTACCCGTATCCAGCGTGGCACGTGTCGATTTTGAGCCTGGATAGGGTTTCGGATTCCATTCTTGGGCTTAGGGTTTCTTCGTACCGATCCAGGGCTGCCGCTGCCTGTCCGCCACCAGGTTGGATGCATGTTCGCTAACTGTGCGCTGAATGCGTGCCGGGAGGCGGCGGTCTAAGTGGGGTGGGGGCTTGGAGGCAAGCCAGTACGTTCTACGTTTCGCGATTTGCAGCTGATGGTTTGGATCACGACAACGGTGGACACGCGGTGATGAACAAAGGATTGGATCGACATTTTGTCCCAGAAAAGCCACCACCTTGGACGCTCGCTAGTATGCGCTGATATGTTTTTCGGATGTGTGTCTCTGCTCGGAGGTGGCGGGCTAAGTGCTGGCGACTAGGAGTCGGGGTAGTACGCTGTACGTTTTGCGATTTAGATTGCGACAACGGTGAAGGCTGTAGCACCAGGGCGCGACGATTGCGTTGCCGGTCGCGCGCACGTGGTGAAAAACGCAAGTCATCGATCTGATATATTTTCCTAAATAGCTTCCACCATGGATGCATGTTCGCTAAATGTGTGCGCTATGCGTGTGTGTCGGAGGCGGCGGGCTAAGTGGTGGCGGCTCGGAGGCAGACTAGTACGTTCTACGTTGTGGGATGTGGCGGGCTCAGATGTGGCTGGCTACACTACGTTCTACGTTCAGGGTTTCGACAGGAGGCAGACGAGGAGGAGAAGGAGGAGGAGGAGGACGAACAAAAAAAGGATGAACCTCGGTTGAGTGCTTGATCTCAAACACCTCCCTCCTATGCCTGCACTCCACGATCGCATCGCCGGCGTCGTCATCAGCGAGCGTATCGGCTGCTGCAGCTACGGCTGCGCCCATTACCGCGCCCGAGCCCGGGGCTGGCGCCGGTAACCGTCACCTCCTCGACGCCGGCGGCATGACCGCCACCGCTGCTGTTGCCGCTGAGAAGCGTTGCCTCGACACCGCTGGCATGGATGTTGACGTGCCCTTTGCCACTGCTCCCCTCATCAACGGTGCCCAGCAACTCCTCGACGCCGCTAGTGTGCCCGCTGGCGTGGCCGCTGACGCCGCTGGAATGGCTGTGGCGGCCTGCTCCCCCATCCCTGCCCAGGAACACGTCCTCGCCCTCGCCGTCGCCTCCGCCTCTACGTAGGGATTGATGGACAGTGCTTGCCACGTCATCACACGTACTTTTAAGCCTCGTTTCTTGAGTTCGATCACATCCCATGACATGGCGAGCACTGTTCATCAGTCGATTCAAAATACGCCTAATGTCATGGCGAGCACCATCCATCAGTCCCTACATTTACTACCGATCACGTTCTCTTTGTGACCGTGCCCGCTGTCCGTAGGCGCCTCATCATCCTCTGCGGTGGCCTCAGCGCGATGCACCCCCTCCGGCCCCGTCAACACAGAGTTCAGGTCCAGCTGCGGAGCAGAGAATGCGACGCCCCCGGCGACGGACGCCCCCGGTCCGGCGTCAGCTCCTAGCCCGGCCGGCGAGTCGCGCGACTCAGACCGCTCCTGAGGTTAGAGTCAGGCAGATAGCGCTCGCCGCGTCATAAGACTGTTTGCTCACATTGTCAGGCCTGGTGGGAGGAGGCGCCGTGTCAGGCCAGGTTGAGGATGCGGCGAGTGTGTGGGTGAACTATGAGGCGGAGAAGGTCAGCTGGGACGAGTGTGTACAGACAAGACACACTGTGATCAAACAGTGAGGTGGCACTACAGTCCATTGCCTCAAGAGATGAGGTCCCGAAACGCATTGGATGATGTAGCAAGCATATCTGCCAGGCCCCACCAGAGAGCCCGAGTGGTTTTCATGTTCGGAGTGTTCCGACCAGTTTGCACCGCTGTTCCATACACACTCCGCCAGCTCGGGTGCCTGCGCGCTGCCGCCTCCGATCAAGGTCTTACACTGGTCCACATTTCAGCTCAGCGTAAGCACTTTCTTCGGTATCCGTTGGGGTCTTCAGGTGCCCATCATTGTAGGTGCCCGTCATTGGGGATCAGGTGATCATTATAGGGGGGTCAGGTGCCAATTATAAGGGGGGTCAGGTGTCAGGATAGGAGGAGGGTCAGGTGCCCATTATAGGGGTGGCTTCAGTGAACAACCGGCTCAGGGTGAGGTGAGAAGTGGACGAGTGTCAGGCCCTGCCGCCTATCGCGCCCCAGTCTCCGCCGCTCATCGCCAGAGCCAGCAGCGGATCCTCATGCTCATCCTCCTCCGCATCGCCGTGAATTAGTGGCACAAGTTCAAATTGAAAGGAGATTTTGAATGCGGTTCCCAATATCTTAGTTTCAAGAGCATAGTTCCAGGCGCTTTCAACACGGGGTTACGTCGGTTCAATCTGCACCGCCATACTGTGAGAGCTGTGCCCGTTGTGTCCACCCTCGCCCTCCGAGTGTTGGTTGTGGAATTCGACCCGGCTGCGTTTCTCGCCAACCTGCGCCCAGCCCTCGCCCCCGCCCCAGATACCTCCGTCACCGCCCCAGCAGCCCCCGCCCCCGCGGCCGCTAAAACCCGCGCCCGCGCCAGCCACCACGTCCGACCCCGCCACCGCTGCCGCCGCCGCTGCAGCCGCCATCGCAAGCCTCTCTTCCCGGTAGAGGTCTCTGCGCCCGTCACCCGCGACGCGACCCCCGCCGTCACCCCCGCCGTGGCCGTCGCCGCAACCGCACTCGCAGTTACTGCCGTGGACGGCGCCACTGTGGTGTGCCATCTGGACCTCTTCCGCCGCCTCCTCCGCCACCTCAACCCAGGGGCTTACACTGAAAAGATCCAACTCAACGGCAGCACTTTTGGGGGAAGTAGTTTGAAATTCAGTGGAAAACGGTACAGGTTGAGCAGAATCGTGGACGAGTGTCAGCCCCTGCCTCCACCACACCGCACAATACCTCCTCCGCGTGCTCCCCCATTGTGTACCTTGGAGAGCCTTCCATTGTATACCCCTCTTCCTCCTCCGCCCCAGCCTTCTCCTCCTCCTCCTCAACACCCACCACCCGCTCCTCATCGTCCACCTCCGTACCGCCGCACCACCCCGAGTGGACAGCTGTCCGATTCCGTCGCCGCACCTTGGCCAGTCGCGCCAGGCGGCGGTGCGCCACCGCCCCATAGTCATCTAGATCATGCAGAATCTCCTCCCACGCGCCAGCCTCCTTACACTAGGGCCTGACAGATATTCCTCGCCACGTCATAGCATGCCAAGTATCCGAAGCATCGAGGGTTCCAAACGGGAGGATACCAAGGAAGAGGAGCAAACGAGGAGGAGAAGGAAGAGAAGGAGGAGGAGGAGGAGGAGGAGGAGGAGGAGGAGGAGGAGGAGGAAGAGGAGGAGGAAGAGGAGGAGGAAGAAGGTGCGTCGGACGACGTGGCGAGCAGGATCTGCCGCCACCTACCTCCACTTCTTCTGGCACGGCATGGCTCCCCTCCATCTCCGCAATCATGTCCCGTGCCACGGGGCGCAGCAGCCGCGGCAGCGCCGACATCATCGCCGCCAGCTCTTGCCACTCTGTAGGGCCTGGCAGATATTGGTCACCACGTCATATGATGCCATCTGACTAAAAGCACGAGGGGTGCTGGCAGGTGTCGGGGCGGTGGGGGCGGGTGGGCATGGCAGGGCACATGCGCCGCCAACGGCGGCGGTGGAGGAGGCCAGGCCAGGGGGGGTAACAAGCTCTTTAGCGACGTTCTGTTCCTACGAATAAAATCCGTGTGTCTATATGAGCATTGACGCTGAAGGTAGCGTTGGATGTTTTGACGGGCAATATCTGCCAGGCCCTACCGCTCCGACAGGTCCATGGGCTTGGTTATCCGCACGGACGTGCGTTTGAGGTCCTCCAGCTGCCGCTTCAGCTGGTCCAGCGACGCCATCAACCCAGCGCACTTCATCTCCTCGCTGGCCAGCTCTTTTCGAGCCTTCATCTCTGCGCTCTTCTTCTCTGCAGCCTCTCAGGAGGGTCATTCAGGACATGCAGTTGAGAGCCGCACTGGAACTGAGATCGGCGCGGGACTCAACGTAAGGGTGAATGGAAGACCCTCAACAAGCATTCGATCCAAGATCGGAGGTGCCCGCGTGACATACCTGCAGGGTGAATGCTGTGCAGACGCACGGACAATGAGGAGGAGATGCAAACATCGGTCGAGTGCTGAATGATGATGCAGACGTGCAGAGGGGGAGGTGATGATAACCCCCTGCCTCCTTTTCAATGCTCATGCCCTGCTCCACCTCCGCCACCAGCTGACAAATGGCCTCCCACCGCGGCAGCCAGAACTCCTCCAAAGTGTTGGCCATCACGTGCACGTCCGTCAGCGGCCCGTTGAACATCTTGGCGTTGGAGAAAGTCTGCATGATGTCGCGGTTCACCTCCTCACTGGACCTGTTGGTAGGGCCAGGCAGATATTGCTCGCCGCGTCATATGATGCTACCGTGCTCAAGTTACGAGTTTTCGAGTTGCGTGGCAAACATTTGGTGGGCAATGAGCCTGGCAGATATGGGTAATGAGCTTGGCAGCCAAGGTAGGTCGACATCGTACTCGAGAATCGAGGTTTGAAAACAAGTGTCAACGACGTGGCGAGGAACATTGGTTCGGAACGCGTCAGATCATCGTCCGCGGCTGTGGGGAGGGGCAGGCTCACAATATGTCACAGTCAACAGCTCGAGTGTGCAGTCAAGTTGCGAGCACGCTCTGCCAGTCCCTACCCGTACACGCCGCCCCGCTTGATACTCGCCTCCACAGTACCCAAGTCCATCGGCTGCTTGATGGCGTCGAAGTAGGTGGGAATGTTCAGCGCGACGGGGTCCACCGGTTTGTTGAAAGGAAATCCCCGCTTGGTAGAGGCGAAATTTGAAATTGACAGCAAAGCTCGACAGCTGTTCAGCACATGTTAGCTTGAATCAATCGCTGAGACCAAGCGCAGTCAACTTGGGACCTGGGATCAACCTGCACCGCCCCACCATTTGTGCTGCATGAGTTGCCGCAGCGAGACGAGGCACTGCTTGTTGACGATCTCGAGCTTGCGCTTTGCTGCGACAGCAGCAAACGCCGCGCAGTCGAACGGCCGCGCCACGCGTCCAGGCGCCGTCTCCCGCACGCTACGCCCCGCCTGCAACGTCTTGCGGCGCGACTCAGCATCATCCGCCGCCGCCAAAGATCTCTCCGCCTCAGTGCTCAGCGCGTCGCGCCGGTCCGCACTCTCCACAACGCGGCCATAGAGGCGCTCGATGGAGCTGCGCAGCTCGAAGAACTTGAGCTTGCCGTAGTGGCGCAATTAAATCGAAAGCAAAGTGAGAAGGCAGTGTGTCGGAATTCAGCAAAGTTTAAAAGCAGTCTATCATATGCTAGCTTCCAGCAGTTCCAGGCGCAATCAATTCCAGGCGCATTCAATTCATCGTGGGTTGCATCGGTTCAACCTGCACCGCCATACCTTGGCGCTCTTGCGCTGTTCCAGTTCCTGCTGCCGCGCCGCCGCCAACACCTGCTTCGTTGGCTGCGGAGGCGCCCGTGATCAGGGTCGCTGGTGAACCATGCGCGAACAGTCAGGTTGAGCTGAAGCTGGAACGAGCGGCCAGCTGCCAGCTGTGTTTTGGTGCGATGCCAGCTGTGTGTGGCGATGGCTGGACGGATCGGTGCGAGACGTCAACCCAAGCACACAGCGCGCGCATTTTCATCGCTCGGTTGACATGTCATCCTAGTGCACAATGTCGCAACCCCAACGTGCACAGCTGCGTTTTGTAAATATGACAGCTGTGTCAGCGGCTGAGCAAGCAGCCCAGAAGTCTACACGACCGCTGAGTAAGCGTTGAATTTTTCTCGAGAGGTCTAGGCAGAACTTGCGACGGGACGAGAGCTGACCCCCGCCTGCGGTTGCTGCGGCGCGGCCGTGCCGGTGCCAGCCGCCGACGCCTGCGCCACGTAGCTGCACACCACCGGGTCATCCTCGGCGCAGCGCCATACACTCAAAATGTATTTTCCAGTTTAACAAGAGCAGATTCATCTTCGCGGTACAGTAAGAAATTGGTATGCTGACTCGAGCGGTTTGGGCTAGGCACGCTAAGGCTCGAGTGCCAGCTAGGAGGAGGTGGTGGCGAAGGAGGTAGGTGGAGGAGGAAGCCGGGGCCGAGGCGGAGGAGGCAGCGGCAGCAGCGGGGAGGCGGCGGCAGCGGCGGCGGAGGAGTGAAAGAGGAACCAATGCAACAAAAAACCACGCACAGAGCAAAGCGAGTACGGCAGTACGGCAACTCCTGGCCCCGCCTCAGGGTCGAAGCTGAACGGCATCGTGTCGTTGCGTGCCAAGCCCCCGCCCCCTCCTCCTCCTCCGCCGCTGCCTCCCAGACCAGGCATGGGTGAGCCAGGCATAGGAGGCAGGAAGTCGCTATCGCCCAGGTCAAAGTCCATATTCATGTCCTGCGACTGCGGCTGCGAGTAACCCACGTACTTGTAGCCGGGGTTGGGCCTGGTGCATTGCAGGGGGCGGGGTGGAGGGTGCGTCAGCAGGATAGGAGGAGGTGGTTCGAATACGAGGAGGTGAAGGAGGAGGGGTGGTGAGAATGTGATGATGAGGAGGAGGCAGGAGGAGGGTGCCGTGAGGTGCAGAAGGCGGAGGAGGAGGACGCGTGAGGAGGATGAGGAGTGAGGAGGAGGTGGTGGAGGGTGAGTGAGCAGGAGATGGGTACATGAGGAGGCGGAGCGGTTGCCACCGTCGCATTTTCCGATGCTCGCAGTCTCAACTGACACGTGTGAGCTTTTCACTGGAGATAAGCAACGTGTGTACCGGTACTCCAGCGTCGTCTGGGCAGAGAAATGCCGGATGGAGGGCATCGGGGGGGGATGCGCGGCCCTATGCCGACGGCGCGAGGCAACAAACACCGGAGTGGGCCCCACACGTACCGCTGCGGGCCCATCTCTGCCCCCTCCTTCGCTAGCACCGCCTGCAGACGGCGACATGAGGGCGGAAGCGTCAACTCAAAAACAACAATTTATTGGCACACGCGAAAGGTGAGTCAACCCCGTACAAACCCTAAAACGCACCTCAGCGGTGCCCCCGTCGCGGATCGCGTACGTTAGTCGCTGCTGCTTTCGCAGCAGCTGCTCGCGGAGCTCGTGGTAGTTGGCTTGTTCTTCGTTCATGCGCCCCCGCGCCGCCGCCGGGGGGGACAGCGCGCTTAGATGCCCCGCCGCCGCGGCCGAGCCGACGGCACCCTTCACGTTTTTTTGCAGCCGCTTGGGCGGAAAGTGGGATGGCACGGGCGGGTTCAAAAACTAAATAGTCGATTTGCTCACTGAAAACTGGGGGCATAAAACGTGTTTTTGGTCGATCGTTATCGCACCGCTTCGCAAAAACAAGAGACCGTTGAACTTTCCGATCACGTGATTGGCCGAGAGGGCCGAACCCGAGAAAGTGCCAAAAATAACGCAATCTGTTTTTGTAGAATCGACCGACAGAAAGTGGCCTCGGCGCTCGGCACCCATTTTGCCCATACGGGGTCTGATGTTATTGACATTTTTGATCAAAGCGTTATGGATTTTTTTGTGGTTTTGTCATCATTATTGGACAGCTCATCATTTTGCAAATATCTCGAGGATCTTTGTTCTTTTTGACAGGGAGGGGTTTTGAGAATGCGCACTCAACCGACGAACTCATCAGCGCGTATGAGCGAGTTTGTATGAGCATTCTGGGAGGGGTCGACATATGGCGAATTGACGGTCTATTGACTCAAACCCCTCAACCGAAATGGGTGCATTGCAGTGGACATTTTTCATGTGGACATGTCGCAGTTATTTTTCTCAATGCACCTCCTCGGATTTCCCCTTCGTCTCAGACCGAATCTACCTGATTTTAAAGATTCCCTGTCTTCCCACCCGCCGATGAACCGCCATTATTTTAGGTTTGGAGGGTTTGGGTTTTGACTCCCCCATCGATGGCATCGACGTGTCATCGATCGGCGCGAAACGGAAACCGCAACAGCCGACCGACCATTGCACCCCACAGCGCGAGCGGCCGGACAGGGACCTACAAGCAAAAGAGGCTCGAAACACGAAGGTGCCGCCAGCGGACCACACTCTGCAACGCGCGGTTGCCTCCGTTTGTCGTCCACGGGTCGAGACACACACATCGGTGACTCTCTCCCTGTCCAGCGACGTGAGCGATGCCGCCTGGGAAACTCGAAGTTAATGGTACTGACCCGACTGCCCGAGCATTTCCCAAACGAAATTCAACGAGTGGAATATTCCTTCCCTGCTGGGCACCCGCGCCCCATCGCCGCTTCGCTGGTCACCCGCGCCCCCATGCCCCCTCGCCTGGGGTTCGGGGGTGACACTGGCGGGGACCGGGTATGGATGCCGCGTTGCCATCTGACGGGACCCCTCGGATAACGGGTCTCGCTTCTGTGTTCGACAAACTCGCTGTCATCAATCCTGTAGGTGTGCTGGCTTCGCCCGAGCTAACACCCCTCCCCCTCCGCGCGCCCGTCCCGCAGTGCTCAACGCCAACCGCCTGAAGGACACGCAGACATTCGGTCAGTACCGCCTCCCCCTCCTCACACTCACAACTACAGCGTGCCCATCCAATGGTGAACCTCGGTGGCACGAACTAACCCCGAAAGCTCACTCCGAACGCAAGGGGGTCTCCTCGACCGCCCTGTAGCGCGCGCTCTCGCAGTTCACCAGCTGTGTGCACGCTATCTCCGCCTCGACGTGTGCTGCGAGGCCGCAGGCGGAGGCCTCGGCGCTGAATCTTGGGGAGGCTGCGTCGATGACGTGTCGATCCTCACGTGGGCACCCTCTGGACGACTGGACGACTAAAATATATTCCTCAAAATTGGCACGTGCGTCGCAGGCAAGCAGGACCCATATATCGTGGTGCAATGCGGCGCGACGAAGTTCCGCACGAAGACGGCCTCGGATGGCGGCACCGCCCCCGCCTTCAACGAGCGCTTCCACTTCACAGTCCAGAGTAGGGCCCGGCAGAAAACCTCACCGCCAATGAATCCAAGCAGCCAATTTGTAAACACCAAACAACCCAAATCAGCCAACCTGGCCACGCCAATGCACCCAAATTCCGCACCAAGACGGCGTCGGACGGCGGCACCGCCCCAACCTTCAATGAACGCTTCCATTTCACCGTCCAAAGTAGGGCATAAAACTCCAAAAGAACCTCAACGGAATATTTCCTCTTTCACTACGCGTCTGATGTTTTGAGCACCAGGGGGGCAACGGTACACTACGAGTATGTGGTTCATGACGTGATCAGCACCGGTGCACGACGCGGTGGTGGGCATGGGGTTTACCGGTGATGCATGAGGTTGATGTGGCGAGTACCGGCACACTTTGCTGTGGGTGACGTGGCCATCATTTCAGCCGGGTCCTAGCTATAGGCAGTACGGTACACTTTGCCGTGGATGACGTGGCGAGAATCTCAACCGGGCCCTAGTCCGCGATGAGGTGGAGATCAGCTGTGTGATCTGGAACAGCAACACCATTAACAGCGACAACTGCATCGGCACGGCAGTGCAAGTTGAAACCAGTTAGACCCCGTTTTGAACGTGCATGGTTTCAGTGCTTTGACACGAAAATGCGATGAGTTGCTTTCAAGAGTTGCTTTCAGATTCAACTTGCGCCTGTACACATCGGCACGTGCAAGGTGCAGCTCACCAGCGCGTTCGCCAAAGGGTATGATGATGTGCGGTGCCCGGTGATCGACAACAAGGGGCGCGGCGCGGGGGTAGGGCCTGGTTGAAGTTAAATGCCACGTTGTCCAACGTGTTTTGTACCCACGTCGTCCAACGCATCTGCAGTTCAATGGCATCCCGTGACGCGGCGAGCAACGTTTGTCAGGCCTTACGCGTGGGAGCTCAATGTGGTGATTCAGTACTCCGGCGGGGCGGGGCCTGCGCTGGGGAAGCAGCAGCAGCAGCAATCGGCCCCGCAGCTAGCGCAGCCGCAACCGCAGATGGCGGGGCCGTAACGTTAGAGGCTTACACTCCTCCACCTTTCAGCTCACCATCAGCACTCTTTGTGGGATTACGCTTGGTGGTTTCAGGGTTCCAGTGATAGAAAGCGCTCAGGCTGAGCTGAGAAGTGGACAATTGGAAGCCCCTGGCATTCGGCCCCGCAGCCGCAGATGGTTGCGCACCAGTCACAACCGCAAATGGTGATGCCAGCGCAGATGCCGGGCCAGGTGTGGCCGGCGCAGCAGGGTTTAGGGATGCCAGGCAGGGGCTTACACTCGTTCCCATTTCCGCTCAACTTGAGCTCACTTCGCCCGTTTCCGCTCACCTTCAGCTTAATTCGTCCCCCATATAAACTAAATTAACCCGTGGATGTGTCCCAAGGGTGCTCAAGTTGAGCACCAACGTGAGAGATGTGTTCCGAAGATCCTCAAGTTGAGCTCTGAAGTGAGCGAGTGTAAGCCCCTGATGCCGGGGCAGAACAACCCGCACATGGTGGCGCACCATTCGCAGCCGCAGATGCAATACGCCGCCCAGCCTCAATACGCCCAGCAACCTCAGTATGCCCAGCCCCAGGCAGGACGGTGCAGGTTGACCCCGTGTTGACCCCGTGTTGAGCTGTTGACCGTGCTCGTTTTCGCGCTTGGAAGCTAAGATATGATGAACCGCCTTCAAACCTTGATTTCAGATTGGACTTGCGCCGCTACACTCAGTACGCGCAGCCCCAGCAGTACGCCCAGCAGCCCCAATACGCCCAGCCTCCCCAATACGCCCAGCATCCCCAATACACTCAGCACCAACAATATGGCGCCCAGCCTCAGTACGCCCAGCCTCAGCAGTACGGCGCCCCGCCTCAACAATACGGTGCCCAGCAGCCTCAATACGGCCAACCTCAGCAGTACGGCGCGCCGCCTGCCTACGGGTACGCGGCGGCCCAGGCACCGCACCAACAACCACAGCAACATCGCCACAAAAAGGACACCGATGGGTGGTTCGATTGAGCACAGTAGGGGGGTGTGGCGCATGGGGTGTGGGGGGGGGTGCAGAGGGTGCGGAGGATACAGGGTGATAGCGGTAGTGGTGTTATAGGATTTAGGGTCAACCTGGTAGGGAAGTTATAGGGTAACCTAGCAAGGCGTGTAATACGCACAGCCTCGATACGCACAGCCTCAATACGCCGTTCAGCCCCAGTACGCGCAGCCTCCACAATACGGCGCCCAGCCTCAACAATATGGCGCACCGCATCAACAGTACGGCGCGAAACTGCGCCCTCGGCACCGCCACACCAGCGCCCGAGAAAGGACGCCGAGGGGTGGTTCGGTTGAGCAGAGCAATGGGGTGTGGGGTGGTGGCGTATAGGGTGCGGGCGGGTAGATCCTCATTATGCCGCCCAGTCTGGCCAAAATACGGCACTCAGCCTCAAAAATGCGGCGCGCCGCCCGCCCAATACGGGTACGCGGCGCCCCAGGCACTGCACCAATAACAGCGCCCCACAAAGGACATCGAGGGGTGATGCGACTGAGCCGAGCAGGGGGGTGTGAGGTGAAGGATGCACGGAGGGTTGTGGGCGAGGGGAGGTGCACGGGGGTCGCGAAAGACGAGGGGGGGTGGTGACGGTAGCGCGTAGCGGTACCAGTGGAACCTCGTACGAGTGCACTCTTTAAATAATGTTCCGTACCTAGCTTGGAACCTGGAATCCAG
>Ga0307488_10002989_pt1 | contig 14182 bp, 10 predicted proteins | sample SB02metaG_FD_202248 | JGI IMG/M metagenome (GOLD analysis project Ga0307488, IMG submission 202248) | Sea-ice brine microbial communities from Beaufort Sea near Barrow, Alaska, United States - SB 0.2 | ecosystem: Environmental > Aquatic > Marine > Coastal | place: USA: Alaska | collected... | reverse complement strand
GGACAGTGCCACAGAAAATAAACCGCCTTATCAAGGCAAGGGTGAAAAGGTGTGGTAAGAGCACACCGGTTTTTTGGTAACAAAAAACGCATGGTAAACCCCACTGGGAGCAAGGCTAAATAGAGATGACATTGTACTGATTTATCAGTGCTAAAAACCGTCTTTAGTTCGTTGTCTGGGTTAGCTGCTTGAGTCTAAGCGTGAGTTTAGACCTAGAGAAATGACTGCTTTAATGACAGAACCCGGCTTACAGACTATCTAGCAAACTTAAATATTTTACTCAAAATTCAAGAATTAAAGCCTAATTTTTACTTATTTGGTAAAAAAACTAATGTATTGACTATTTTAAATACAACCCATAATATCCCATAAAAACCCAAATGTAACGTTAAATGAAATATTTAAAAGAAAAAGGTGTTTTGGAAAAATATGTTTTTATCAAGTTACGAGAACAAGCTAGACAAAAAAGGGAGGGTCTCTGTGCCTGCTAGTTTCAGATCTCATTTAAGTTCTTTAGGATATAGCGGATTTGTAGCGTACCCTTCATTTAACCATGCAGCTTTAGAAGCTTGCTCTCAAGACAGAATAGAAAAACTCTCAAGCACTATAGATTCATTAAATCCATTTGAAGAAAAAAGAGATTTTTTTGCAACTTCAGTTTTATCTGAAAGCATAAGCTTACAATTTGACAGCGAAGGTAGAGTTTTACTTTCAGAAAAATTATTAAACCATGCCAAAATTAAAAATAATATTTTATTTGTTGGTTTGGGAAAAACTTTTCAAATATGGGAACCAAAATCTTTTGAAAAATTTAAAGTAGTTGCAAGAAAAAAAGCGTATCAAAATAGATCTAACTTAAAATGGGATAACAAACTAACAGAGGAGAAAAAATGACTATAAGAATAGGTGGCGGTGAACTTAAAGAATTAAAGCCAAGAATTTTAGTTTTAGGAATAGGTGGTGCTGGAGGAAATGCTGTAAATGCTATGATTGAAGGAGGCATGCAAGGTGTAGAATTTGTTGCAGTGAACACTGATGCTCAAGATTTAAAAATGAGCAAAGCCGATGCAAGAATTCAAATTGGAACAAGTCTTACAAAAGGTCTAGGAGCTGGTGCGAAACATGACATAGGACAAGCTGCCGCTGACGAATCCTTAAATGAAATAATTAATTTTTTACAAGGCGCTAATATGGTTTTTATTACCGCAGGAATGGGTGGCGGAACTGGAACTGGAGCTTCAAGTGTAATTGCTAGAGCAGCAAGAGAACTAAATATTTTAACAGTTGGCGTAGTAACACTTCCTTTTTCATATGAAGGCCCTAAAAGAATGAGAAGAGCTATAGAAGGAATGAATGCACTTAAAAAACATTTAGATACTTCAATTATAGTTCCAAATCAAAATCTTTTTAAAGTTGCAAGTGAAACCACAACATTTGAAGATTCATTTCATTTATCTAACGATGTTTTAAATCATGGAGTCCAAAGCATTACTGACCTTATGGTGAAACCAGGAATTATCAATTTAGATTTTGCTGATGTCGAAACCGTTATGAGTTCCATGGGAAAAGCAATGATGGGGACCGGTGAAGCTGAGGGAGAAAATAGAGCTCTGACTGCAACTGACATGGCTTTAAACAATCCTTTAATAGATGATTACTCTCTTAAGGGAGCTAAAGGTTTATTGGTAAATATAACTGGCGGTAAAGACATAACGCTTTTCGAGGTAGATCAAGCTGTAAACAAAATAAGAGCTGAAGTTGATCCCGAAGCTGAACTTATATTTGGAGCTATTAAAGACGAGTCTCTTAACGGAAAAATGAGAGTATCAATAGTTGCTACTGCCTTAGATGGACAAGTTGCTAGCACTAATGGAGTAGTTAATATGGTTAATCGTATTCAAAATAGAAACAGCGGTTATTCAGATGGATTATTTTCTACAAGAGGAACTGTAATTCCTAGTAATTCTCAAAATAATTCAATTGGGGCAACAGCTTTGAAATTAGACGAACATTTTGAAGCAGAAGAAGAGCTGCAATCTACTTCATATACTCAGGAAGAAAATATGAATATTCAGGCGCAGAATATTAATATTCAAGAAGAGACGATACATCAAAAAAATAACGAAGAACAATTTTTGAAATCGCCTGAAAATGAAACAAATATAGAGTCATCACCTGATGAATCTTTGTTTGAGCTTGATTCTATTGAGCAGGTATCAACAAATGGAGAGCCTATTTTATTATCAGAAGAAGAGCATACACCAAAACTTTTCTCTGACGATACCATCTCAAATGAAAACGAGACTACTTCCACAGAAACAGATCAAAAACTTTTTGATCAAGAAAATAACCAGGAAGAAGACTTTGAGATTCCTGCTTTTTTAAGAAGACAAAAGTTTTAATGATTAAAACAAAATTGAATGAATATAACTATCTCATCACTGGAAAAAAAACATTTTCCAGTGATGTTAGATGAGGTTATCCAAACCTGCCTAAGTATAAATAAAGATCAGCTAATTATAGACTGTACTTTTGGAGGAGGTGGTTATTCTAAAGAACTACTAAAGTTTCCTAATATCAAAATTATAGCTTTAGACAGAGACAAGTCTGCAGCAAGTAGAGCAAAAATTTTAAAAAAAAATTTTCCAAAAAAATTTAATTTTTATAACGAAAAATTTAGCAATTTAGACAAAGTAATAAAAAAGGAAAATGAACCTGATGTAATTATTTTTGATTTAGGTCTTTCAACTTTTCAGCTTCAGGATTATAGCCGAGGGTTTTCATTTAATTCTAATGAAAAAATTGATATGCAAATGGGTCTTTCAGAGACTTCCGCTGAAGACGTAATTAATACATTGGATGAAAACACTCTTAAATTAATAATAAAAATTCTTGGAGAAGAACAGGAAGCAGGTAAAATTGCAAAAAATATAATTAAAGCAAGAGCAATAAAAAAGATCGATTCTGTAACGGAATTAGTACGAATAATAGAAGGTAGTAAAAAAAGAAATTATAATAAAAAAATCAATGTCTGCACAAAAACTTTTCAAGCGTTAAGAATATTTGTAAATAAAGAAACTACAGAATTAATAGAAGGATTGATAAAAGCAAGTCAGCTTATTAAATTTGGAGGAAAAATAATTGTTTTAAGTTTTCACTCAATTGAAGATAAAATTGTTAAATATTATTTTACTAACTATTCATCTAATAAGTCCAATCCCTCTAGATACATGCCAACTGAAAACAATCAAAAAAACTCTTTTTTTGAAAAGTATAAAAATAATTTTTTAACACCTAGTCCTAATGAATTAATTAGTAATCCAGCTTCAAGATCAGCAAAATTAAGAGAGGCAATACGTACACAACAAGAATTTATCTACCCTAAAGAATTTAAAGAAAAATTCGAAAAATACACAGATATAGAAAATGTTGTTATATAATAAAAAAAAACTGATAATAATTTTAATCTTCACTTTTTTTCTCATTACAATTTCCATAATCAAAAATGAAAGTAGATCTGTAGAAAAAAAAATTCAAAGACATGAAAGTAAAATATTTATTTTAGAAAAAAATTTATTAGAAGCTAGTTTAGAGTTTCAATATCTGAGTTCACCGGTAGTTCTATCAAATAAAATAGAAAAAAATCTAGATCAAAAATACAATAGTTTAAATTTTTCACAAATTTATCTAAACATTGAGGATTTTACCACTGAACAAAAGAAAGTAACCAGCACTAAAACTAATGAAGAACAAAAAAAATAGTAAAAATTTCATTCACAAAAATCAAAAAACCTTTTATTTTGATGATTTTCTTGAATCAGCACAAAGAAATAAAAAATTAAATAAATCTAAGATTTATGAAGATAGACTTTACGTATTATTTTCTTTTTTCTTTTCCTTAATACTTATTTTTTCAATTTCAATTTTTTCTATTTCTATTCAAGAATCTAGTTTCCAAGGATACAAGAAAACAAATTATAATTATCCATTATTGAGAAGAGATATTTTAGATAGAAACGGTGAATTATTGGCTCGAAATATAAATTCTTACCATGCCGCGGTAAAGCCTGATCTTGTCAAAAATAAAGAAAATTTCATTTTAAAAATTAAATTAAACTTTCCTGAAATTTCTACATTAGAATTAAAAAAAAAATTAGAAAATGAAAAAAGATTTTATTTAAAAAGAAGATTGACCGAAGATGAAAGAAATAGGTTATGGTCTTTAGGTGAAAAAGGAATAATCACTGAGTTATTTCAAAGAAGAGTATACCCACATGGTCAGTTATATAGTCACGTTTTAGGTCAAATAGATGACGATAATTATGGCATCTCAGGAATTGAAAATTATTTTGATAGAGAATTAAGAGATAACCAAAAAATAAAAGAACCTTTGGTTCTAGCACTAGACTCAAACATTCAGTTTTTAATTAAAAATCAATTAATGAAAGCCATGGAAGATTTTCAAACAAATTCAGCTGGTGGATTATTAATGGATGTAAACAGTGGCGAGGTTTTATCTTTAGTTTCTTTGCCAGATTATAATTTAAATATTAGAGAAAATATTACAGATATTAAATATATGAATCAGATTACAAAAGGTGTTTTTGAACTAGGATCAGTGTTTAAAACATTTACTGTTGCTCTTGCGCTTGAAGAAAATATTTTATCTCCTAATACTGTAATTAAAAATATACCTGATAATGTTAAATGTTCTATTCACAATATTGGTGAAACACATGACTTTCCTGAAAGTTTGTCTGTTGAAGATATTTTAATAAGATCTTCAAATATAGGCTCTTTAATGATCGCGAGAGAAATTGGTGAGACTAGATTAAAAAATTTTATAGAAAGACTTGGACTTTTAAAAGTTATAGATTTTGAATTAGAAGAAATAGGTCAACCTCATAAATTCAAGTGGAAAAAATGTAAACTAGAAACTGTTTCTTTTGGACACGGTATTACGACTACCCCATTACAGGCTGCAGCTGCTTACGCATCTATAACAAATGGAGGATATATGATTAAGCCGACACTGCAGCTTGAAAAAAATTCTAATTTTGAGAATAGAGATTCTATTATTTCTAGAAAGACTAGCGACCAAATAAACAAAATGCTCAGAAAAGTAGTAGCTGAAGAAAAAGGAACCGCTAATAACGCTAATATTTTTGGATATGAAGTTGGTGGCAAAACAGGAACAGCAAAAAATTATACAAACAGAAAAAAAAATATTAATACATTTATTTCGATATTCCCATCAAACAAACCAAAATATGTTTTACTTGTCATTCTAGACGACCCCAAAGGAGCGCCACATCTTATTTATAACTATAATGGCAAGCCAACTGCTAATATTTCTAGAACTGAAGCAGGCTGGAACTCTGTTTATGTCTCAGGCAAAATAATAGAAAAGATTGGACCTATTTTAGCCATAAACAACAACGAGGTTCACAATACTCATGTTGTTAAAAAAGATAATTAAAAATATACCAGTCGGTATTCACAAAATTAATATTAAAGGATTATCTCTAGATAGCAGACAAATTAAAAAAAATTATTTATTTTTTGCTATAAAAGGCAAAAAATATAATGGAGAGAATTATATTACTAACGCAATCAGAAAGGGAGCGAAAGCTGTAGTCTGTGACTTAAATTGTAAAATAAAAAATAAAAAAATATCGATAATAAAAGTAAAAAATATTAAAAAAACTATAACAGATGCGTGTAAGGTGTTTTACTCAATCAAACCAAGAAATATTATTGCCGTTACCGGCACCAATGGAAAGAGCTCAATTGCCGATTTTTATCACCAAATTTTGATAGCTCAAAAAATTCCTGTTGCATCTTTAGGAACCTTAGGTATCAAAATAAATAATAAAGTAACACAAACAAATCTAACAACTTTAGACATTATCTCGCTACATAAAGAGTTAGCAAAAATTAAAATGTTAGGTATTGATAATGTCATTCTAGAAGCATCCAGCCACGGTCTAGAACAAGGTAGGTTAGATGGATTAAACTTTTCAACTGCAATTTTTACAAACTTTTCACAAGACCACCTTGATTATCATAAAAATATGAAAAATTACTTAAATGCTAAACTAATTTTATTTTCTAGATTATTAGGAAAAAAAAAATATGTAATTACTGACAATGAGATTCCAGAATTTTTAAAACTACAAAGAATCATTAAAAAAAATAATTTGAACCTACTATCAATTGGTAAAAAAAATTCTACTATACAATTTAAATCAGTTAAACCTATTGACAATTTTCAGAATGTTATTTTTAAACATAATAATGTAAACTACATAGTAAAGATTCCTTTAATTGGTTTATTCCAGATTAAAAATTTGTTTATGTCAATTCTGGCAGCTAATCTGGCTGGTTTAAAAATTAAAAAAATCTTAAACACTGCAAGCAAGATAAAAGAAGTTAATGGTCGACTTCAGTTAGTAAAAACCACACCCAATCAAACAAAAATATTTATTGATTATGCTCACACACCAGCGGCTCTCGACACAACTCTCAAAACACTTAAAGAGCACTACAGAATTAAACCAGACATAGTTTTTGGTTGTGGAGGCGAAAGAGATAAGAAAAAAAGATCTAAAATGGCAAACATTTGTGAAAAAAATGCTGGGAAAATTTATGTTACTGATGACAATCCAAGAAACGAAAATCCAAATTCAATTAGAAAAATGATCATGTCAGGGTTTAGAAAAAAATTAAATATTAGTCAAATACCTAAAAGAGCTAAAGCTATAGAAACTGCAGTTGTAAGATCAAAACCTAATAGTGTTTTATTAATAGCTGGAAAAGGACATGAAACTACACAAACTTACGGAAACCAAATTATTGATACTTCAGACAAAAATATAGTAAAAAATATTAATAATAAAATAATTAAATTTGACAAAAAAAATTATAATAAAATTTTTAATGCAGAAGTTATTAAAAAACTAGTAAAAAGGAACAACTTAAAGTTTGAAGGTGTTTCAATTAATTCAAAAAATATAAAAAAAGGTAATCTTTTTGTAGCCATAAAAGGAAAAAACTATGATGGTCATATTTTCACAAGAGAAGCATTAGAGAATAAAGCTAGCTACAGTGTTGTACAAAAAAATATTAACAAATTAGACAAAAAAAAACTTATTAAATATCCTAATACAATTAATTTTTTGAAAAAATTAGCTATTTTAAAAAGAAATAATATAAATGTAAAAGTTATTGCTATAACTGGCAGTTCAGGAAAAACTACGCTCAAAACATTGATAGGCAAAACATTAAACGAGTATGGAAAAACTTATTTTTCACAAAAATCTTATAACAACCATATTGGCGTGCCTCTTAGCTTATGTAATTTAGAAAATGATCATAAATACGGAGTCTTTGAAATTGGCATGAGTAATCCAGGCGAAGTAAGAAGACTCTCTAGTTTAGTTAAACCCGATATTGCAATAATTACAAACATAGGAGAAGCTCATATAGAAAATTTTAACAATTTAAACGGTATTGCTAAAGCAAAGTCTGAAATTATCGAAAACATAAACAAAGGCGGCTATTTAATTCTAAATAGAGATGATAAATATTTTAACTATCTCTTCAATCTCGCAAAAAAAAGAAGTGTTAATGTTTTGTCTTTTGGCCTGTCAAGCCCAGCTAATGCTAAGCTAATAAGAAATACATCATATAAAAATTTCAATCATCTTCACTGTAAAGTATTAAATAAAAACGTTTATTTAAAAGTTAAAAATATCAATTCTTTAATTATTTTGAATATATTATCCACATTGCTTACTCTTCACATTTTAGACCTAGATTTATCAAACATAGTAAATCTTTCAGACAATTTTAAGCTTTCAGAGGGGAGAGGAAAAAAACATCTTATATCGAGATACAAAAAAAAATTTCAGCTTATAGATGAAAGCTATAATGCCAATCCTTCCTCAGTTAAAAATGCAATTATCAATCTTTCAAACATCAAAAGAAACCACGAAAAAAAATTCTTATTACTTGGAGACATGTTAGAACTAGGCAAAGGGTCAGATAACTATCATAAAAATTTAGCTCGCTTCATTAATTCTAGTGATATTGATAAATTATTTGTATATGGGAAAAATGCTTTTAAAGTTTATCAAAAAACCTATAAGTCTAAACAAGGAAATATTTTACAAAACTTGAATGATTTTGATGAAGTTTTCTCAAACATTATAAATAAAAATGATTATTTAATGATAAAAGGCTCAAATGCGACAGGTTTAAACAGATTATCTAAAAAAATTATTTCAGGACACAAACATGCTTTATAGTTTCTTATCATCTCTAGCTGAAAATTATTCTTTTTTAAACGTATTTAAATATTTAACATTTAGAACTGGGCTTTCTGTAATCACATCATTCATAATCGTTTTTTTAATTGGAGAACCACTAATAAAAATATTTAAAAAAAATCAGATATCAGGACCTATAAGACAAGATGGCCCGATAGATCATATAGTAAAAAAATCAGGAACTCCTACAATGGGAGGATTAATTATTATTCTGGGTATTTTTTTGGGAACTTTTTTTTGGTCAGATTTAAATAATATATATGTTTTAACAGTAATTTTTATTTCTATAAGTTTTGGCCTGTTGGGATTTGTGGATGATTTATTAAAGATTAAAAAAAAAAATTCTAGAGGTTTAAACTCACTTTCAAAGCTCGCAGGTCAAATTATAATTAGTTTAATAGCAATTTATATTCTACTTGAACACTCTGAACATCAGTTTTTAGATAATTTATACTTTCCATTTTTTAAAAATTTAATTTTACCAATGGGTATTTTTTTTATACCATTTGCTCTTATTGTTATTGTAGGCTCATCAAATGCAGTAAATTTAACAGATGGCCTAGATGGACTTGCAACTGTACCCGTTATGTTAGTTGCTTTATCTTATACACTTATAAGTTATGTGGTTGGCAATACAATTTTTGCAGAATATTTAAAAATTCCTTATGTTCAAAGTGCAGGCGAATTAAGTATTTTTTGTGGAGCTATTTTTGGTTCATGTTTAGGATTTCTTTGGTACAACGCACCACCAGCTAAAATTTTTATGGGTGACACTGGCTCTCTCTCTTTAGGCGGTTCATTAGCTGCTGTAGCTATTATAGTTAAGCATGAAATAGTCTTGGCAATAATTGGTGGGCTTTTTGTTCTTGAGACAGCTTCTGTTATTATACAAGTATTATCTTTCAAGCTAACAGGTAAAAGAGTTTTTATGATGGCCCCAATCCACCATCACTTTGAAAAAAAAGGTTGGCCAGAATCAACTGTAGTAATAAGATTTTGGATTATAGCAATAATTTTAGCGTTAATTGGATTAGCTACATTAAAGTTACGATAATTAATGAAAATACCAAAACCAATTAAAGATTGTTCATACGCTATATATGGGCTTGGTTTGTCAGGTCGTTCTGCACTTAATTTTTTAAAAAAAAAAAACGTCAAAAAAATATATACCTGGGATGATAAAGAAAATAAAAAAAATTTTAATTTATTTAAAAAAGCGTTAGACAAAGTAGACTATATTATAATTAGCCCAGGTATTAATATTCAAAAAACAAAATTTAAATTAAAACTATCTAGAAATAAAAAAAAAATAATTACTGATTTAGATTTGTTTTATATGCAAAAAATCCCTGTAAAATCTATAGTAATAACAGGGACTAATGGAAAATCGACAGTATGCAAATTAATACAACATATTTTTAAAAAAAATGGCTTAGATGCTCAGCTAGGAGGAAATATTGGTAAACCAATATTAGATTTAAAAATTGGAAAAAAATCTGTAGTAATTATAGAAGGATCTTCATTTCAACTGGCATACACTAAATTTATAAAACCAAATCTTGCAGTCATATTAAATATCACTAGCGACCATCTAGACTGGCACAACACAATAAAGAATTACAAAAATTCTAAACTAAAAATTTTTTCTAAACAAGATGCTAACGATATTGCTTTATTAAATAATAAAAAACTTGTTAAATTATTTCGAAAAAAAAATTATTTAAGTCATTTAAAGATTATAAAAAAAGATAGTTTAGATAATACAATTAAAAAAAAGATTACTAATAATTATTTAATTTCTGAACCTAATTTAGAAAATCTAGTATTTGCTAATCAGATATCTAAAATATTTAAAATTAAAAAAAAAATTTTCCTTAAAGCAGTTAATACTTTTAAAGGATTGCCACACAGGCATGAAATATTTTTAAAAAAAAATAAAATAACTTTCATTAACGACTCCAAAGCGACAAGCTTTGAGTCAGCAAAATATGCACTAAAAATCAACAGGAACATATATTGGATTTTTGGCGGCCTTCCTAAAATTAGGGATACATTTAATTTTCAAGGAATAAGTGCAAATGTTATTAAATCTTTTATTATTGGGAAGAAAACAAATCACTTTAAGAATCAAGTAAAAAGAAAAATTAAATATAAAATATCTTTTAATTTAAAAAATGCAATTAACGACGTTTTTAAAGAATTACTTTTGATTAAAAATAATAAAGCTACTGTTCTATTTAGTCCTGCAAGCGCTTCTTACGATCAGTTTACAAACTTTATAGACAGAGGAAATCAATTTAAAAGAATAACTAAATCTTATGTTAAAAAATTTTTTTAAAGATAATTTAAAAAATTATTGGAAAAATATTGATAAAACTATATTTGTAAGCTTTCTAATATTATTCATTTTAGGAATTTTCTTCTCATTTGCCTCAACATCATCGTTAGCAGGTGAACGATTAAATAAAGATTATTATTTTTTTTTTTCAAAACATCTGACTTTTGCTATATCTGCAATATTTTTAATGATTTTAATTTCTTCAATTCAATTAGATTTTTTTAAAAGAGTTTTAATTCCAATATTTATTATTTCAATGATTTCTTTAATTCTAGTTTTCTTTTTTGGAGTAGAGGTAAAAGGTTCAAAACGGTGGTTAGATTTACTATTTTTTCGTTTTCAGCCTGTAGAACTTGTAAAACCTTTCTTCATAGTTGTTATTGCTAAGATTTTATCTAAAGATTCTCTTACTACCACTAATACTTCTTATTTTTTTAGTTTTTTAGTTTTAATTATGCCCTGTATTATTTTATTAAATCAACCAGATGTTGGTCAAACAGTATTATTAATCTTATCTTGGTTAGCAATTATTTTTGTCTCAGGAATAAAATTGTTTTATATTCTTAGTCTCTTCGGCATAACGATTATTTCTGTTGCTGGCTTACTCTTAGCTTTTCCTAATAAGTTTTCATACGTTTTTAGACGTATAGAAATTTTTTTCGACCCAACAAAGGGTGATCGTTTTCAGTCTAGCAATGCTCTAGACGCTATTAGAGAAGGTGGATTAACTGGCCAAGGTTTAGGAGAAGGAACTTTAAAAGTCCGCGTACCCGAAGCACATACCGATTATATTATTTCTGTTATTGCGGAAGAATTTGGGTCAATTATTTCAATACTGTTAATCTGTATATTTCTATATATTGCATTTAGGATTGTTAAATTCGCGCTAACTGAAGATGAAAAATTTATTAAAATCTCACTATCAGGGCTTGCTACTCTTTTAATTTTTCAGACATTTATTCATATTGGGGTCAACACTAGTTTACTTCCCACAACGGGCATGACACTACCATTTCTAAGTTATGGAGGTTCGTCAATGATTGGAAGCGCAATACTTGCAGGAATTATATTAAATTTTACAAGAAGAAGATATTTAAATGACAACTATTAAAAAAAATAAGATTATAATTTCTACAGGCGGAACAGGAGGTCATATTTTTCCAGCATATAGTCTAGCCAAAAATTTTATTAAGAATGATTATGTAGTTGAAATTATAACTGACAAAAGAGGATTAAAATATTTAGACAAAAATAAAGATATAAAATTTATTTTAAATAATTCTGCAACTATATTTAAAAAAGATTTAATAAATTTATTTCTATCAGTATTTCTAATATTTTTTTCTTACATAAGGTCTTTAGTAATTTTATATAGAGCAAAGCCTGTAGTGGTATTTGGTATGGGGGGGCACGCTTCTTTCCCAGTCTGTATAGCTGCTAGAACACTAAATATACCATTTATAATTTATGAAAATAATATTCAAATAGGTAAAACCAATAAGTATTTACTACCATACGCTTTTAAAATTTTTGTTTCGTATCAAGATCTTATTGGGATTGAAAATAAATATAACAATAAAGTTATTTTTACGGGAAATATAATTAGAGAAGAGATATTAAATTTTAAAAAAAATAATCAATTTACACCAGAAGTACTAAATATTCTTGTTTTAGGGGGTAGCCAAGCAGCAAAATCTTTTGGTGAATTTTTGCCTAAAATATTTGAAAAATGTAATAAAGAAAATATAAAAATTAAAATATTTCAACAATGCGTAGAATCTCAAACAAATAGACTTAAAGAAGAGTATAAAAATTTAAAAATTAATTATGAGCTGTTTAATTTTACCAATAATATTTTAGAATATTTTTCAAAAACTGAATTAGTCATAACAAGATCGGGTTCATCAATAACTGCAGAACTTATTAATTGTAAGATACCTTTTATTTCTATTCCTTATCCATATTCTGCAGACTCACATCAAGATAAAAATGCAGCTTATTTTGAAAAAAAAGGATACAGCTTTTCAATTAAAGAAAGTGAAATTGATGACAAGCTATTTCCTTTGATTAAATTAATTTATAGAGATAAAGCAATATTAAATAGACTAATAGAAAAGCAAAAAAAACACTCTGATGCAAATGTATTTTTTAAAATTAATTACGAAGTTAAAAATTTAATTCATGAGCAAAATTAAAATCGGTAAACGAGAAGTCATTCATTTTGTGGGGATCGGTGGCATAGGCATGAGTGGTCTAGCTCAAATAATGAAAACAATGGGTTTTACAGTTCAGGGCAGTGACGTTAATAAAAATAAAAATACAGATAATTGCAGAAAATTAGGTATTAAAATATTAATAAAGCACAATAAAAAAAATATTAATAAAGCAACTATTGTGGTGAAATCTTCAGCAATTAAACAAAGCAATGTTGAATTATTAAGTGCGAAAAAAAGGAAGATTCCAATTTATGAACGAATTGAGATGCTTGCTAATATAATTGATTTAAAAAAAAATATTATAATTACAGGATCTCACGGAAAAACGACTACAACTTCTCTTGTTGCAAATATAATTTCAGCAGCAAAATTAGACCCAACTATTATTAACGGAGGAGTAATAAATTCACTAAAAAATAATGCAAAATTAGGTCAAGGCGAATGGGCCATTGTAGAAGCAGACGAGTCAGATGGAAGCTTCTTGAAAGTGCCAATAAATTATTCGATTGTAACTAATGTCGATAAAGAACATTTAGACTATTATAAAAATTTTAATAAACTAATAGAATCTTTTAAGGAATTTATTGAGAAAACCCCACCTATAGGCAAATCTTTTTTGTGTCTAGATGACTCAAACTTAAAACAAATAATAAAAACATTAAAAACAAAAAATTATTACACTTATGGATTTCACAAAGATTCAAATTATCAAGTTTGTAACATAAAATATGAAATTGATTATACAAAATTTGATTTAAAGATAAATAATACTAATTCTAAAAATCTGTATGTTAAAAATATTTTATTAAATTTAATTGGACAGCATAATGTTTTAAATGCTACCGCTGCAATTGGCTTGTGTTTAAATTTAGGTCTAAATGTAAATATAATTAAAAAAGCTTTAAAAAATTTTTCAGGGGTTCAAAGAAGGTTAACAAAAGTATTTAAAAGAAATAAAATAGAATTTTACGACGATTACGCTCACCATCCTACGGAAATAAAATCTGTACTTGAAGGTTTTAAAAAAGTTTTATCAAAAAGAAAAATTATTGCTGTGTTTCAGCCTCATAGGTACTCTAGAATTAAAAGCTTAAAATCAGAATTTGCGTCATGTTTTAAATATTCTGACCAAGTAATACTCTGTCCGGTATACGCTGCGGGAGAGCCTATCGACAAAAAATATAATAAAAAAAAATTTGCACAACTAATTACAAAATTTTCTAAAACTCAAGTAGTTCTTATTAATGATAAAAGTGACCTAGTTAAGTATATTAAAAAAAATTTAATTAACGATGAAA
>Ga0307488_10002988_pt1 | contig 14184 bp, 14 predicted proteins | sample SB02metaG_FD_202248 | JGI IMG/M metagenome (GOLD analysis project Ga0307488, IMG submission 202248) | Sea-ice brine microbial communities from Beaufort Sea near Barrow, Alaska, United States - SB 0.2 | ecosystem: Environmental > Aquatic > Marine > Coastal | place: USA: Alaska | collected... | reverse complement strand
GTTCTAAGCCTAAGAAGGCGGCGACTGAAACCAAGAAAGATGAAGATACGGTTGCCGATTACGAGAAGGATTACCTTGATGAAGATATTTCCGAAGATGCTCTTGATGAGCGAACTGTTGGAATGACAGGTTAATTATTCTTCAAAATCCAAGAATGTCCTTTGTGTATTTTCTTCATCGGAAGAGAATGTGTCGGCTACCCAAGATGATACCAAACGGTATAGATTATCGGTATAATCATCGCATCCGTATTGCTCAATGATATATTCAATCAAACCATCGTATTTCTTAACCGACCCTTGATGCACCGTCAATATCAATTTGTGGTTGCAGATTTGGTCTTCTATTTCTCCTGTAAGCGGATTCTCGGCATCTTTCTTAATGACGGTAATACATTTTCCCGCAATCGGAACACGACGATAAGAAGCCCCACATTTGGTGCATCGGGTCTTTTGTTGTCCGTAGGCTCTCAAATTACCTCGCATATCACGAATCAAATGTCTGTTAATCAATTTCCCTGCTTGAATTTCATTATCAACGGCTCGTAAAACAGTTCCTAACTCAAATTGCATCAAGGTTTTCTCTTTCATGGATTCTAAGGTGTTGTAAGGGTTGTTTTTAGGCGATTGACAGGCATCGGTGGTAGTATGAGTGTAGCCGAACCCTTCAAAGGCGTTTAAGCCCTGTTCTAAGCGTGTTTCCACCGTTTCCACACCAAGACTCTTCGTAGCCTCTTTCGCAATTGGCCGATTCATCGTTCCTTCATAGAAAGAAACAGGATATTTCCACATCGTATCAACATTCAATGCTTCTTTGTCAATCTCCGTAGGAATAATGGTGGTGGTTAAAATCAATGGGGCATCCATCAATCCGCCTCTAAATGCTGAAAGGAATGACCTTGAGAAGTTAATGAGTCCATCAAGAAGTAGTAAAATAGCATCAATGTCACCATCACAATTTCTTCTTTTAGCCGCATGGAAGTATGGGTGTCCGTAGTGTCCCTTAATGTCAGCGAATCCAATAATCCTTGACAAGATTGCACCCGAAGTGTGCGGGGCGATACCCATAATCAAATGACCGACTAAATCTTGGTAATTTTCGCAATTGTAAAACCTATCCATTTCATAAAGGGTGACTAACAAATCATCCACATACTTCGTAGTATTAACTAATTTTTCCGTGCAGTTCATCGGTATTACAACATCTTGAGGTTTCAATTCAATGACTTGGTTTTCATCCTCACAATCGTAGCCTAAATCTCTTGCTTGTTGAGCCGTAATCCCTATCTCTTTTGGCTTAAAATGCGTCATAGTAATATCCACCATATCAAAACGAATCGTTCCATCACGGAATGTTGAAATGTCATTCTTGTGGCGTAAGATACCCTTAATCATGTTCTCACTTGTTTTCTCACGGCTGTTCATTCCTTTGACCCCTTTGACTTGTGGATTAGAGCCTGTTTTTCTCACATTATCTTGAACTCCAAAAGTCATAACTTCGGAATCCCTATTTTCAACCTCATGGACTTTCTTTAGACTTTTTTCCCATAATACTTTAGCCGAAATTTCACCCCACAATTCATCTTCCTTTCCAACCCATTCGTTTCCATGAAATATGGTTTCTTGATTACAACAGACTCCCTTACTTGTAAAGTCCCCACATTTTTCACAGACTCTAATTCCTATTTGTATTGAATCTTCTCGTTTAGCGGCATCCGAAATCAGTCTTTTGGAACTAATTTTGTGTCCGACAGGGAACATGGTATGAATTGGTGGTTTCATTTCTCTATGTTTTGAACCTTCGGGTTTCCCCATTCTCGCACCTATACGATATGTGACTCTTGGGCGGAAATTGATGGATTTTTTCAATGACCCTAACGCTTTCATCGCTAACAAGTTCTCGCTTGTAGGTGACTTATTTGCATTTTTAACCCAATGAATTAGTATTTCTGCTCTTTTCCCTGTTAGGAAGTATGTCCCTTCGTCTTTTCCACAATCAACATTGACAGCCAACCGATAACAAATAGTTCGGGCATCTTCTGTAAGGATTTCACCATTCTCATTCAGTCCTTCCAAAAGGGTCTTGAAATCATTTTCATCAATGTCCGATAAGAAAGGAACATAACATGGTGCTAATGGTAATCCCAAATCAACCTGTTTCATCGCCTCTTCAAATGTTTCGGGATATTTTAGTCCCTTTTCTGCACAGACTTGTTCAGCCCATTCTTTCACATAAGGACTTTCAAGAAGGACATGGTTGTTCTCTAAAAATTCACCGACAGGAATGAGGATTTCTCCCAAATCCCAAATCTGTTCTATCTTGTAATCGGGGTCGGTTGGATATTGTAATTCTAAATCCTCAAATCTTTCAATAGTTTTAGCCGAACCGTCTTTGAATTGAATATATGGCCCATCAATTGAATCGCAGGGAGTAGCCACAGTCCCTTTTCCGGGCCGTTCATACTTCAATTGTGTTCCAATGATAACGAAACCCGAAAGAGCCGTCATGGTTGCAGGGTGTAAGGAAGTCGTAGCCAATCCCGCCAACCTTGACCGACCATAGCGCAATCGGAATCCTCCTGTTTCCATAGGTAATGAAAAGATAGGCCGACCTGCGAGAACATCGGAGATGAATTTAGTGTTAGGTTTAACTTCGTTATCAGTCCCTTTGGCTGAACCTTTAGCGAAAGGCCGTAGCCACTCCCAACCGTCTAATTTGAGAGCATCCACATATTTCAAAATCTTAGGTGCTTTGAGAACCAATCCTTCGCAGACAACGAGAAGCATACCTTCCCGCACCTTATTTGTCTTGACTCTTGGTAAATCACGCTGTCCTGTGACTTCATTTCCAACACCTTCACCATCAATGTAAATTGGGCATGATTTAACGATGGTTTCAATTTCGGGATTAGAAGGTCGGTGTTGTAATCCTCTTGCATACGCCCCCGTTTCTTCCTTATATCTCTCCACCTCTTCAAAAGACATAATCGGATTCTTCAAACCAAAATCACGACGAAGGATGTCAGCGATAAGAACGGAAAGTGCTTGTCCTGTTCCACCTGCGCTACGGATTGGCCCTGCAAACGAAATAGCAAGCGATGGGCTACCATCCCCATTGGTGATAAATCGTGCCGATACGACCCCTTCTAAGGGTGCTACAAGGATTCCTTCGGTCAAGACCCCTAACCCTGCACAGACTCCGTGATAAATGGCTAATTCCGATAAGAATTGAGAATCCTCGCCAAGACTCCAAAGCCCTGTCTTTTTTGCATCTTCAAATTTTGTCATCGTGTCTTTCCATGCAGAATTACTGATTTCGTCTTTGAAACCCATATCTTTGCCCGAACCTCCACAAGCGAAACATTCGGAAGCCCAATTTCCTTTCTTGATTTCACCGCTTCCTCCGCAATCGGGACAATCCACAATTTTACCATAAAGATACGATTCGGCACAAACAATTCTTGCGACTTCAATAGCGACACGCTCTCGGTTTCCATCATACAATTTCGTCATTTCACGAATCTGTTCTGCGGTTTGTCTTGGGTGTAAAAAGTCCAATAATTTTTGAGTCCTGTCGGCTAAATCTTTTGCCTTTGGAATTTCCACCGTAATTTTTGGGTCATGTCCTTTGGAACGGGCTTCTTCTGCTACTTCGTAAATAGCATCTGCCTCTTCGTGAAGCCTTTTGATATAGTCTTCGTAGGCAACCATACGGCTTCATTGTCCGAAGGCGTATTTAAGTGCTTCAATAACGCCAATTTGACTGAACCCATTCTTCGGTTTCGGCATGGTCGTGAAATGTTTCCAAATTGATACCTTCTGTTTGGCCTCTAATTGGTGGTGTGACTGAAATTAACTCCAATTCCCTGCGCCCTCCACGAATCCCGTTGTTAATGTTGCGGAAATAAATGAATGCAATAGGTTTCAAACCACTTCTTTTTCTTACTACGGCGTAATATGTTTGGTCAATAGGTGCATCTAACATGGCCTCATAAAATCCGTTTTTGGGTGGATATGTCCAAGAACCCAATTGGTCTGTTAGCGTAGCATTTCGTGATTTACCATACCTTTCTGCATTCCAAGATTCAAGGAAATGTGGAGTTCCCACAATCCATACTTTATCGCCATTAGGGGCAGTTCTTCCAATCATGTTAGCCTTCGCCATAAACACAAAAGAAGGATAAGGGTTAATAAAGATTTCTCATTCCACGATGGATTTCAAATCTTTTCCACGCAGGGCTAACAACACCGCACCAATCACAAAAGAAGCCCATAGACTTTTCTTAGTATTGTTAGGGAAGAGATATTCTTCTTGAAGGTCTTGACTAAATCGGAAAAGGCACGAAGCGGCAGTAAAAATAATGACTCCATCCAATACGGAAAGTCCATCTTCGGCCTCATGGCGAATAATCGCAGGGAGAGTCATAGATATGGTTTGTTAAAACGACTATCTAACCTTACTCTTGCAGTAGTCTTTCAATCAAGTCTGCTTTCTTGCCGTCAAGGGAGAGTCCCTTTTCCTTCAATTGTGCTTTCAATTCTTTGACTGTCAAATCCTTGAGAGAATTTTTCAAATCATCGGCTCGGTCTTTGAGTGAAACATCCAAATCACCGTCTTCGGCAATATCTTTTGCAGTATCAATAGCCGCATCCACGACTTCTTCAATAGCATTATCCAAGTCAAGGTCAATCCCTGTCTTTTCTTCCACAAAATCTTCAATTCCATCAATGAGTTCATCTTTGTTATTTCGCCATGATTTTTCTAACATAGCGATAAGTGCAAGACCACCGCCACCTGCGCCAATCATTGTAATTGAATCGGGGAGATAACCTGCGCTTCCGATTGAAGCAAGGGCTGTTCCGAGTAGGGCTATTCCATCTTGTAGTGCGTCACGCATTGATTGGCTCATAGCCTGTCATTCACATACTCCCTATTTATACCTTCTTGAAGTGAGTTATTAGATAGTGGAGAGAGTAAATAAAATACATGGCGAAAGCAGGTTATACGATTCCCGCCCTTATCATAGTGTTTGGTGGGGGGTTGGCTTATTGGGTCATGTCTAATCGTGATACGACACCTGTGGGTCTTTCAATTACTTCCACATCGGGTGATGGTGGGGAATTAGGAGAAGACGAAGATGGAAATACTTACAATTACCAATTTCATACAGGGACATGGAGAGAAAGCGATTCCTCCCTCCCTATCACCTCGGAAAATGAAGGAAAACCTATTCTCGTTATTTACCAAAATGGAACGCCTGTAAGCGGTCAAATCGTGGAAGCCTCCGATTGGTCAAATGTTGATGAAAACACTCTTGGATTGTTAAAGAACCAAAAGGAAACAATGGAAGAATACGGTATCAACACCGACGAAATAACAGAAATGATTGCTTCCTTAGAAGAAAGCCAACAAGCAACAGCAGATGCAGAATCAATTTTTGGCCCAATGGTGTCCCTTCAATCTAATTTTGTTTGGTGATAATATGTTTTGGAATGTATTTAATGCGATTGTAATACCCATAGCCTGTATTAGTGTCGGTGTGGCTCTTTGGAAAAACAGATTAACTACTCTTGATAAGTTCTTAATCACAACATTATTATTTGGTCTTACTTTGCGAGTTTTTCAGCCTTTCGTATTAGACCGTCAAACGATGGAAATTCCAAAGTCCAATACAAGTCACATTTACTCCCCCAATTCTCCTTACTATCAAGGTTAATTTAACCCTCACCTAAGACTTGTGGAAGACCACAAGGGAGATGCGTCAATTTTCGTCAGCCAATGAATACTTGAATGTAAAAGATTTAGATGAGGGATATTCTTTCAACGCATGACCTAAATACGATACTTGGAATTTAATATCCACTTTTCTATCCAATCCTTTTCCTGCAAAATTACTCTTAGGAATCAAATTGATATTACTTCTTGATTCGTAGGTCGTTGCCGTTCCCACCTTTGCCCCTTCAATTCCTACGCCATATCGTTCTGTGATTTGCTCAAGGGCTGATACTGTGTAAGGTGGTGGAACACGACTGTCGGTTTTCATTTGAGTCATAACGGTGGTGTTAGTCTTGAACTTATTCATCAAATTAGCATCTTGAATACCTAAACTCTCCATATTGTTCTTGATGACCGTCAAAATCTTGTCCTTCCAAAACATCTGCGCTTCACCCGGAGTTCCAAAAGTAGTTCCGAAATCATAGACGAAAGCATCCCACCAAATTTCCATGTAGTCGGGGTCACGCTTACTTTTGTTCTTAGAAGCCGTAGCACCCGGGCCACTTACATTGTTTCCACCAAGAACATTTCCTTGTGGGTTTTGGATATGCCCGTAAAATTGCATGACGATTTTCTCTTCGGGAACGAATTGTGAAACCCACCTGCCGTTTTCTTTCTTAACGATTGGTTGTCCCTTGTAAGTCTGTTTGCTCATGGTGCGAACCGTAGTCTTCAAATCTTTAGCGGATTGAGTAGCGGATTGCCCCCTGTGCATTTTAATCAAAAAGTCTTCAATCTTTTGGAAAGGAAGTCCTACGAATTGCAGGGCTTTACCTTCTTTCCCTTTGAATTTGACACCAAGTAATCCACCATATTTGCGAACACTTCTTCGGGTGGTCTTTGCGACCTTAGCCGACCTCTCAACACCCCACCCGTTTGATTGCATTAAACGCAACGCATAGAGAACCCGATTTTGGGTTTCTTCATTCGGTTTCCACGCCATGATTAACTATGCCTCCATTCCCTATCTAATTCTTCGGAATTTACTTATGGCCTCTCTCATCAAACGATGCAAAGTATAATGGCCTGTTTCCATCACCGTAAATCCCATGTAAAAGAAATGCAAATAGTCTTTCCGTGCAACATATTCCATCATGTCTTGAATGGGTTCTTCCGACCTTTCTTCCCAAGTTTCATTGGGTTTTTTATCGTTATAGATGGTTTTTAAGAATTGATACCTTTCATCCCACTCCATTTGTTTGACTACTATGAGAAATTTCGGGTAGTAATACCCTTGAATAAATGCCCATGATAAGTCAGCAGGGTTATTCATTGTGCCTCACCATCCCAATTCGGTTTGACGAAGGCTTCATCACCCATAATCTCAATAAGTAAAGTTCCATCGGGTCGCTTAACCTTTAACAATTCATTCCATTCTTTCACTCGTTTCATAGAATTAGCAAAGCGTTTCAAATCTTTTATCTTAGCCGTAGCCCCGCTTGCACTTCCGAAAGTCTTGAGTATTTTCTTATGTAATTCCATGTGGTCGTAATTAACACCATTCTGCAAAGATTGTAGGGAGAAATTGTCAGCCAAAGTGCTTAACGATTCTTGGAATAAGTCGGAAGCATTAGTCACATCGCTAATTTTTATTTCACCCCTTCCATTCAATCTTGCGAATCCTTTAATCAAGTTCAAAAATTCAGCCCATTTTCGGTAATCGGTTTTACCTCTTTTTGCGAAGGCTTGTTTGAACCCTTCCGTTTGTTCAATGTCTTGAAATAGCGACTCAATCATCGCAGAATAAACACCTAATTTTGGTTGAAGTGTGGACACATATTTTAGATATTCACGGAAGTAAGAGCGTAAATTGTTGATTTTGTCTTTATTCCCGGCTGTCATCACCGTTTTATCCATGTTCTGTAAAATCTTCTCTTTAATCTTAGACGAAGCATCCACACCCGAAGTCAAAGTAGGTTTGGCGAAAATGAGTGTCAAACGGGAAATGATAGGGAGTGTGTATTTACCGAAAGCGGCAAGCATTTCCTCTTTCTTGTGGTCGGCCTCGTTCCAATAGTTCGGAGGATTCCCAAAGAAGCCCATGTTGAGCATAGCATGGCGTGTGACATCCATTTTGCCTTTTTGAATGTTATAGTGTCCGTCAGTCATTACATTGAGCATTTCACCGAACACATCTTCCTCAAGCGTTTGAAACTCGGAGAAAATGATACGGTCATGGTTCATTTTGGGTAAAAGCCCTAACTCAATAGAAGACAAATCATCGGAGGACATAGCCCCGAACATGGCGGCGAAAGTGGATAATTTTCCTGTTCCCGCCATCCGACAACGGACAAGCGGTGCGATTACCTTATCAACCAAATGATTCTTACCTTCACCCGGATTTGTAATCAACCCAATGTGAATCATGTCTTCCTTTTCAAAAGGTGACAAGCAGTAAAGCATTATGGCTTGCTTCAAATCATCATCGGCATAAATTTCCGACCATAGACCATCGTTGTCTAACATGACTTCAAGGGGCGTTATCTTTTCTTTCTTGCATAAAGCAACAAAGTCTTGAATAACCTTTGGCGAGATTTGGGACTTGTGAATGTTGGCTTCCCAAGCGATTTCATCAATAACGAAAACTCTATCGGACTTGAAATTGGTATAGCAACCCTTGATTTTGACAGGTTTGCCTTCCGCAAGTGACTTCCGAATAATCGTGTCGGCTTTCTCTAAGTCAGTAGGAGATAGTTTCCCTAACAAGTATTTGTCGTTGCAGTTATGTGCTACACATTGGACAGCATTTTCGCCATCCGATACGCCAAATCTTATGAGGGTTTTATCTTTCCCACTATCTTTCGTGGAAACGCCTTTGATTTCTCGTTTGGTGATGACACCCGACCCGATTGAATCATTTCCCGATACCAAAGTTTCAATGACAGTAAGCACATTGGCTTGCCTATCCACAATTGGTTCGGATTGATGCGGGTGTTTGCCTTCAACAACCTTCTTCACAAAGTCGTGAATGGATTGAGGAATCATAATAACCACATTGTCCTAATGCCTATATCAAAGGTAGCAAAGGAAAGGTAAAGATTCGGTGGCCTACATGGGGGCGAACCTAACGCCGAACCGAAGCCCATTGTCAAATCCGCCGCCATGCAGACGGGGGTTCTCAAGTCGGAAGGGGAATCCAACGGGAGGGTGATACGCTTTCCAACCGAAGTCGGAGTCGTGTGAATCTTGCTTTCGCTTACGCAACCTTAATGAAGGGCGTGGGGCAATCAGTCAAGAATGACTTCATTCCGGAACTTGGTCAGCAGGGATTGGCGGGATAACCACATCGTCACCTGCGGAGTCAAGACGAAGAACCATCTTGTTGAATTCACGGCCACTCTTTTCCGAAGTCTGCTTGGTTCGGAGGAACGAAACAGTCAATGGGAGTGCGTTTCCGTTTGCGGCTTGTGCCTCAACGAATTGGGAGAAGTGGTTGGTTTCATATCCGCCAACCCAAAGAGTGACACGGCGGCCATCGTTGTTTGTGTCAATCATATTAACTGCGGTGGACACGCCATACTCGCCTTCAATACCTTCGTTGTAGCCTTCAATGATGTAGCCATTGTAAAGAGTATCAAACTCGGCCTTAATCTTATCCCTTGTTGGGAATACCGCATCGGTCTTTGCGGGTTGTTGTTCTGCGGCTTCGGCCAAAAATGCTTCAATTTCACTGTTTTTCTTGCTCATAATTTCACTTCCTGTTTTTTGTCGCCTCGGTGGGCTGTAATTCTTCTTTGTCCGAAGCCCTTAATAAAGGTTCACAGGGTTGATATGGGCAGTTATCTAAATGAAAGCAAAGTTTCATATACTCGTTTTACCAAAGACTATTCATGCTATGGTTAAACCCCACGACAGGAGATGTTGCAGAAACCCCTAATCGCCCTTCTGCGGCGTGGGTTATCATTATTGAGTCCACTATTGACGGCCAACCCGTTGAAAGCACACTTGAAGGTCTAAGGCGTATTATAATGTCAAATGACACTATTGGTCTTCGCCCCGAACAAATACAATGGGAGGGTAAGACAGGACTTAATCTATTGAGTAGCGAGGTTGAATGGAAAAAAGCCCTTGAAGATTCAAATTTCCCATACATTACTATGAAGATTGCATCCGATGATGTTCTTGAAATCCGTTATGATACTAACAGTAAGGATGCCGCACCCATTAAACAAGGATTATCAATAGATACACGACTTGATGACGACGAAACCCCAATGAAGCGTGGTGGGCAACGAGGAACGGGTGGTAGTCAAGGTGGTCAAGGCGGAAGCGGCGGTCAAGGCGACGGAGAAGGCGAAGGCGAGGGTGATGGCGAAGGTGAAGGTCAAGGAGATGGCGAAGGTGAAGGCGATTCCGATTCACAAGGCGAAAGCGGAGAAGGTGAAGGTCAAGGAGAAGGCGAAGGAGAGGGCGAATCCGATTCCGATGGTGAAGGCGAAGGTCAATCCGATGGGGAAGGCCGTGATGCTTACCAAGAAGGCCAAGATAAAGCCGAATCCGTTTCCGATAAACTCAAAGAAAAGATGAAAGAACGCATGGAAGGTAAAGGAAAACCTGCTGACGAAAGTGGAGAAGCAAATCAACCTGCACCCGATGGAAGCGAAGGTGGCGCACCTGCCGAAAACCCAACAGGCGAAGGCGGTCAAGGCACAGGTCAAGATGGCGCACCCTCACAAGGAGATGGTGGACAAGGCGATGGCGATTCTCAAGGCGGTCAAGGTCAAGGAGATGGCGACGGTGACGGCGACGGTGATGGTGATGGTCAAGGCGACGGTGATGGCGATGGTGATGGAGATTCCGAAAGTGACGGTCAAGGTGACGGAGATTCCGATGGCGATTCCGATGGCGATGGTGAAGGAGAGGGCGATTCCGATTCCGATAGCGATTCCGATAATGGCGAAGGTCAAGAAGGAGATTCCGATAATGAGGGGGGAGATTCCCCCGAAAAAGATTCAAACGAGGGGACAGCAGATTCAAACCAAGACGAAAACGGAGAAAAAGGCGACGAAAGTGGCGATTCTTCCGAAAAGGGTGATTCCGACTCGGATAATGAAGGCGAAGATGGCGAATCCGACAGCCCATCCCTCCCACCCGAAGATGAGGAAGCCCTCAATCAGTTAGTGGAAGAAGCCGAAGATGCAAGAGATTCCGCCGAACAGTCTATGCAAGAGGCTAACACCGAAGAAGCAAAAGATTCCGCCGAAAATGCACGAAAAGCCGCCGACGAAGCAAGAGAAATTGTGGAAGAAAACGGCCAAGATGCTGATGAAAACGAAAAAGTCCAAGAAGCCGAACAATACGCAGATGAGGCAGAAGATTTTGCGGAGTTAGCCGAAGAATTAGAGGAAGAAATCAATGAATTGTTTGACGAAAGCGGTCTTGACGAAGAGGACTTTGAAGAATTTAAGCAAGGGCTTCTTGACGAATTGTTTGGTGATGATTCCGAATTTAGTGATGCTCTTAGTGAAAGGGAAAAGCGACTTTTGGAAAAGATTGAACGCCGTTCTAAATCCAATCGTGGAACAATTCGTTGTGTCAATTGGGAAACAGGTGCAATCAAATCATTCTCCGAAAATGAGGAAATTGGCGATACATGGATTCAAATTACCAAATTCTTTTCACCATTTGAAACGGCAGATGGGGCGCAAATCGTGGTTGATAGAACGATTGCAGGTGCATTCAAAATGGCTCAAGATTTGAATATCGTAGGGATTATGAATAATGAAGAGGCTCGTTTTGATACCGAAAATACTGATTTCGTTCAAGCCCTTAAGAAGATGAGAATGTTCCAAGTCCGTGTTTCCAAAGGCGAAACAATTATCACATATTGATTCGTTGCTTTTAGATAACGGGAACGACAAACAATCATCATGTCATCATGGAAAGAGGAATGGAATAAATTCACTCCCGAAGCCATTGAGCAGATAAAAGAATACTCCGACCAAACCCATTTGCATCGTGAATGGATGAGTTATGTTTATGAAAAGGATGGTCGTTATCATTTGGGTAAGCCTTCTTACGGTGATGAATCCCGCATTGAAGTCAATCCAAGTCAAAAGGCTAAGGAAGACGCAACGAAAGGACTATCCGAGAGCCAAAGAAAGTGGACTATTCACGGCCACCCCTTGAAAGACGGTAAAATTTACACAGGCCGTCAATACTTTTCATCCACCGACATTCTTCAAGAATTCATCAAGGCAAGAGATACCAACGAAAAGGTCGTTCAATATGTTGTTTATCCTCACCAACAAGAAGGAAATAATGATAAAGTAATTCACAACCGAGTTAGAATTCTTGTATTCCCAAACCGAGAAGTTCTCATCAAGGCCATCCAAATGTCGCATCCCGAAATGACTAACGAGCAAATCATGGCGATTTCCGAAGAAAACGGATATAACAAGAATGCGGTTGATGGCTCTTTGAAGAATGACGCAGGTGTGGATTGGTTTGCATTCCAAGAAGCACTCGGAAAAATGGGATATATGGGCATTATTGACATTGAAGGGCCGACAGGTGGAACTAAAGTGGATGCCGCCGATACAATGTTTATGCAAACTGAATTTAAGAAGTCTTCAATTCCACTGATTTTTCTCGGACTTAGTGTGGTCGCCGTAATAAAATACTATCTTACAGGTTCAATTATGAATTCCGAATTTACTCAAGAAGGATTTGATGCCGACTTTGAAACCCGTCACTTTTGGAAGTGATGTTATTGGACAAAAACCTCCCACTTTTTGCTGTTGCATTAGGGATTTCGGGGATTTACCTACTTTCTAAACCTAAAACCGCTTTTTCAGCCATGTCTTCCCGGAGTTCACCCTACTCCACAACCGAATTTGAGAACAAAGAAGCCGAAATTATTGGTAATTATTTAGCGCACGGTGTTGGTGGGACTACTTTCCGACTTCCGCAATCGGGCGATGTTTTGAAAATTGTATCTCTTGAAAATGATGGCTACGATTTAGAGGGACAACCTAACCGAGAACAGGCTGAATTTATTGAAGACCTTTGGTTAAAGAAATTAGATGGTGAAAAGCCATTCAGTTCCGATTTTGTTGAGATTAAACACTACAATAGAGGCTACGCAGGTCAAAAGATGGTTGAATTAGTTAATTCCGAAGATAATTACCATCCCTTGAAAATCGGTGAAAAGATTGCTTATTGGGTGATGGAATATGTGCCTACGATTGGTAATGGTGAAATGACGGATGCTCGGATTAGAGGTGCGAAGATGAGATTGGAAGAGTGGGCAGACCAAAAGGGCTATACTCTTGACGATATGCACCGTGCAAATTATGGCGAGCGTGAAAATGGCTCATTCGTTTTGTTTGATGGTTGGCCTACAAAGATTGAACAATGATTTACCTTCTTCGGCAGACAATACCATGTCAAAAATTTCTAATGGAATTTTATCCACTTCGGCTTCGGATGAATCATGTCGGTTTTTCCAATGCGATTCCCAATGGTCGGGATAAGTGAACATCAATCGTTGTTTTTGTAATTTCTCATCAATATCAATTTTAATCAAGAACCAACCATTTTCCTTCAAAGTAGTGGCTTCATTTACAAAGCGAATATCGTCGCATACTGCATTTTCCACCTCATCGGATTGTTTCATCAATAAATCCAACCAAACAGTCGGCCTAATCTCACGCATTTTCATTCCGATTTGTTGTAGTAAATGCCTGTCTTTCATAGTCATGCCGAAAACTTCCCTTCCGACACGCTTAACACCATCAGCCATTGAAACAATTTCAAAACCTTCTTCATTAAATCCTTTCGCCAAAGTGGTTTTCCCACTCGCCATTTTTCCACATATTCCTACTTTCATGTTGTTCACCTGTTTTTGATAATTGTTGTGGCTATGTAGGGTGGTAAGACTCTTGCTAATGGATTATTTTTCATTCCTCGTTCAAAGTGGAACATAAAACTTGGGTCAATAATGTAAGTATGTCCAATATCGGTGTCACTTCTTACGCAACGCCCTGTCATTTGTGCTAACTCAACCGCCGTCTGCATTTGATACCATTTAGGGTCGTTTTCTGCTTTAGCCTTTACTTGAATATCGCCAAGTGGCCCGAATGGAACTTTCGCAATCACCGTGAATCCAACCATCTTTCCATCAAACCCTTGATTTGCATAAGTGGAGATGAGTATTTCATTGTTCTGTTCATCTTCAAACTCTCGGAATACTGCATCACGCTCTTTCGGCAGTTTAGAATGTTGCCTTAACCTTGCATAAACCAATGGGTGATTGTCTTTCAAGGCTTCCACAATTCCATCTTCAATATCATTTGTAAATGGTAAAATTAAACCCTTTTGGTCGGGATATTTGGCCGCAATTTTAGCGATAGCATCGGCACACTTCTTGTAAGACTCTAAACCTCTATCCTTTCTTGACAATTTACC
>Ga0307488_10002985_pt1 | contig 14191 bp, 15 predicted proteins | sample SB02metaG_FD_202248 | JGI IMG/M metagenome (GOLD analysis project Ga0307488, IMG submission 202248) | Sea-ice brine microbial communities from Beaufort Sea near Barrow, Alaska, United States - SB 0.2 | ecosystem: Environmental > Aquatic > Marine > Coastal | place: USA: Alaska | collected... | reverse complement strand
AGGCACAAGACCAAAAACTTTTAAGGCACTCATAGGCAATGAAACAGGCAGACGTTCAAGAGATAATAACGGAGGTAAGGAACCTCAAAACAGAATTGAAAGAATTTATGAGTGGACACACAACAGATTTAGAAAAACAGAACCTAGAAGCACACGTGGACCTTTGTTCAGAGAGATACAAGGGATTACACGACAGACTGAGTGCGATCGAAGTACGCCTAGGCAAAATGAACGAAGACATGCTGATCGGTCAGAAGTCATCAAAGACAACAATCATAATGACAGCAGGAACAGTCATTGCAGGATTACTTTCAACTATGGTAGTGTTGCTAATGAAGATGCCAGTCTAACCAAAATAGATTACCAACACATCAAATATATGTTCGTACAGATAGCACCACACGTAAGAGTCTTTCTTACTGCAGAACAAATACAATTCGTAGAAAAATACAAAGATAAACAATCATTCACAGACAGAGAATTAGATCCAGAGCAGGCACACATAGCCAAGGTGCTCGGAGATAAGGCCATATTCGTTAGGAAAAAACTTGACAACGGTATGCAATACGCTTTAAATAGACGTATAAGATTTGTGAAAAATGCCAATAGAAAAAAAACATAAACCATTCAGTGAACTGGTAAAACAGATTGAGGCCTATGGACTCAAGGATAAACTTGCGGACCTGGCCCGTAAGGAAGAAGTAAGAAGACCATTCCATCACTTACCCAAACAGTTCTCAAAAGGAATCCTGATAGGTAACATAGCAATCGTACCTAAGAAATCCACAGGCACCAGGTACGTGTATGTGATAGCGGATATGTTGGAAGCCAAACTGTTGTATGAAGATATAAATTTAAAACAGACAGCCATACTAGTGGCACATCACCTGGCAGATGGCAAAAGTGAACCTAGCCAATTAATAGAGTATGACACACATTTTGCTTCTCACGTCTTTGAAATAACAAACTGCAAACGTATGTTGAAACAAGCACAAAAAGATGAGGATGATGCACAGGAGGAAATATACACGCAGAAACTAGAGGACGCACACCGCCTAGCGGACGAATATAAAGGTAGGATACAAGATATTTTCCAATCCACCTTTAGTGCATAATGGCTAAATAATCATATGAAGAGCTTAGAACTTACAAAACCTTTAACTACAGAGTCATTACTAAAAGAGTTTGAATCTAGATTCAATATGACTATGGACCTATCAAATTTTAATGAAGAAGAATTACAAGATTACGCAAATCACGTGAGAACTAAAATACACGAAATTACACAGAACACACACTTTGGACAAGAGTTGAAGGACAACAACTATCAGAAGAGTCAGATGATGTTAGACATTATCAATCAAGAAGTTTCACAAAGAAAACTTGGCGAGTATGGTGGAATGAACACAGATCCAGAAACAGGAAGAATGGTAGACAAAATCAAGAGAGCATCAGGCCTAAACGACAAAGAGAAGAAAGAGATCATAGGTGGTGTTGTTACTAAAGAAATGAGCAAGATGCCAAAAGGCACAGGCACCATGCATGGTGTGAAAGAAGGTGTTGAAGAGCAATCAGAATTAATTTTAGCGGCCAAGGATATGATGGACAAGGTTACATCATTCCTAGAAGATCTAGCATCAATGAAGACAGAAGGTATGTTAGAACTTGCAGACAGAATCAGAGACGAGATGGGTGCAGAGAAGTCAGATGCATTCCTACAAAAAATCCAGCCAGCAATTGAACAGGCTGAAGCAACACTTGGAACAACTAGACAAGAACTCGACAACGGTGTAAGAATATTGACCGGAGAAGAAGTTGCTACTGATACAATCGGCTCTGATGATGCAATGGATATGGATCCCGAAGCAGATGCAGATATGGGACTAGACGATCTTGAAGCACCAACAGATGATGAGTTTAGTGCCAGCGATGCAGAAGCAGGCGGAACAGAACCTGAGGGCAGAGAGCAGAGAGAATCCAAAGAAGTTTTCGAAGCTTCAAACAGACTGTACAGCAAACTAGCAGGGAAGTAATTCCATGCGTTTACACGAATTCCAAAACACAGACAAAGAATTAGAGTCAGCACTAGTAAACACATTAATGAATGTGACAGGTGATGCCGACGATATGAACACATCAGCAGAATTAAGTTTCGATGCTGTGAGAGAGATTATGAAGAACACTGGCTATCCAGCATTTAACTACGATTTGTTCAAGAGATTATACGATGACGGAGAGACATTGAAGAACATAGTTAAGGATTTTGATCAAGAGAAGATTGTTTTAAAAACAGATGCAGATGCAGAAGAAAATCCAGAGATGGACTTCGATGATCAAGGTTCTACAGACAAGGTCAAGCAGATGGCCAAGTCTGCAATGAACAGACGAAAATAATACACTCATAATTACATTATATGGATAGATTACTAGAGCTTAACCTCGAGTCGCTGAAACTTGGATTATTGTCCTCGGATAGATACTGGAACAAACCATTATTAATATTCAACAGCGCCTCTTTCTGCGGTTACACGAAACAACTGTTGTCAATGCAAAAAATATACGAGCAAGGCTCCATAGTACCGATAGCATTACCAACCAACGAGTTTGGTAAACAAGAACCCGGGGATGATATAGAGATCGGTCAGTATTATCAAAATAAATTTAGTGTGACATTCCCAGTCGTAAAGAAAATTAATTTAGAACACAAACTTTTTGAAACATATGGTAAACCTACTTGGAACTTTAACAAGTATCTCTTCAACAAAGATCATAACTTCGTTAAAAAATACGGAAGTGATATACTACCAGAGGATGTTATTAAAAATGTCTAAGACTTTCTGTAATCTTCCCTGGAACCAATTGTATGTTTCTACATCAGGAAATCATAGAATCTGCTGTAACAATCCTGATAACATAACAAAGGACGACGGGTATCTTCACTTCAACATGACTCGCGACAAGATCACAGACTCTTGGAACAGCAAGTACATGAAAGAGATGAGATTAAAACTTATTAAAGGTGAGAAACATTCCAACTGTCAACGTTGCTACCTACAGGAAGACTTAGGACATATCTCAATGCGTGACACCAAAGGGATAGACGAACTTATAAAAAATACAAGCCCGGACGGCAGTTATAACACTGCTCCATGGCATCTAGAACTGCACTTTGGCAACCTATGTAATCTTGCTTGTAAGATGTGTAGTCAAAACTATTCAACAACGATAGGTAAAGAACTTATCAAGATGGGAGAACAGGATCCCAACTTCCTTAAATGGATTAAGAAAGAAAGTGGTATAGTAAACAACTGGACAGGACAACTGGACATGGTGTATGATTGGTTCAAGAACGAAAAGATCAAGAAAGAAGTATTTGAACACGTTAGTAAGAATGTAACAAGCCTTAACGTGATAGGCGGAGAACCTACAGTTATTAAAGAATTTTTTGAATTGTTGGACTACTGTTACCAAGACAAAACACTTGGCGATAAGAATGTACTAGTACATAGCAACATGACAAACATCAATCCTAAACTTACAGACTGGCTTGGTGAGATGAAGACTTGGTGTATAGCGGCCAGTATAGACGGAGTGGGAGATCGTAATCGATATATCAGATATCCTTCTGATTGGGATTCAATTGTTAGGAACATAAACTTCTACAACGAAGTAGATAAGAAACACAAGAACGGCGGGATATCATTTGGGCCTGCTATACAACTGTTGAACATTGATCAATTGGCTGACCTGTGTATGTTCTTTGAGGAAATATCTCCACAGAGTAGAGGTTCGGGATTCTATTCTCACGTAAAATATCCTATCATATGTGACTACGAGATAGCACCAACGGAATACAAATTAAAGGTGGCGGACCAATTGGAAGCAAAAATAAAAAAAATAAAAAACGAAGTTTATGTTAGAGACATATCGACACATATAAACGGATTGAGAAATGAGACATTCACAGAAGAGCAAAAGAAAACATATCAACGAATGTTTGTTAGATACAACGATACGCAAGATAGGCTGAGAAGTAATACAAAGACCTGGAGAGAACTACTACCAGAGTTTGAAAAGTCTATTAGTCTTTAACACCACAATTAAAATAACAGGTATGTAAACGGTGTGCATCTAGGTCACCCCTTATGCCCTTCTCTAGTGCTGAGAAGTAGTCGCCTTTTAATATATCATCAAGCGGTGTATGATTTAAATTTACTTTTTCATAATCCTTTATTATGTTTTTTGACTCATGCATTCGTAGATCTCCTAGCCAACAGCAAGGCGAAACGTCGCCATTCACTGCTAGATATATTTCTATAAAATTTTTCTCAATATTGTTTGCATAACATTTAATTTTTTTAGTATTAATAGTTTCCTTATCTATATTAACTTTCTGACTGTTCCCGCCCTCGCCTATGCCTGGTGCCTGTAATTCTGTTGACTTCTCTAAAATGTAATCGTCTACCTGTATCTGATCTAGATCTCTCCACACTCCCTCACTATCGAAGTCGGACCAACGGGCACTCTGTTTTGCCGTGAACCATTTGATTCCCATCTGCTTTGATAATTTTCTACATTCGTCGACTTGATGCTCGTTGTGTTTAAATATCAACATCTCCCAATTGGCCTTTCCTCCAGCATCTATATACGAGCCAACGTTTTCCATTAACTTGTTCCACTTCACATTTCTTCTGTACAAATGGTTTGTATCTTCTAGTCCATCTATTGCAAATGTGACTTGGACATCTAGTCTAGCTAGGTTCTCCCAAAACTTCTTGTTCCTTGCACCACCGTTGCTGTGCAATAGCAATCTTGCTGTGGGATTAATTTCTCTTACCCAACCGTATATCTCTACGCATTCTGGATTCATTGCGCCATCGCCAAAGTTTCCACAGCTAGTAAAATTTTTCAACTGCTTGATAATATCTATGCCTATCTTGTCTTTGATAAACTCTAGGCTAGTGTGTGAACTGTTAACCTTGTCCTTTACTAATTTGCCATCAATGAAGTACCTCGCACACATAGGACAAGCGGCGTTGCAGTAGTTAGACAATTCAGCATTTATGCTGGTAATTTTATCAGTTGTAATATATGACATTATAATGTATAATTATGCTTATGAAGATATCGGAAGATGTTCTTAAGAGCAAAGGCATCACATACATACAGAAATTTCCATATGGAGAACTGGCAAGGGTTACCAAGAACCACAAGAGGCATTATGAGACCCCAGATGGCAGACAAGTACCCAGTGTGACAACTGTATTGAGTGCAACCAAAGACATGACACATCTACACGCATGGCGTAAGAGGATTGGTGCAGAGAAGGCACAACAGATTACAACAGAAAGTGCAAACATAGGAACGGTAATGCACAACTCCTTGGAGAAGCACGTGAAAGGTATCGAGAGGAAGCCTGGATCAAATCTCATACACCAGAAAGCACACACAATGGCCAATGTTATAATAGACAACGGACTTAAAGATGTTTCAGAGGTATGGGGATCAGAGGTATCACTTTACTATCCAGAACTGTACGCAGGAACCACAGACCTGGTCGGTGTGTACAAAGGCGAACCTGCAATAATGGATTTCAAACAGTCACGTAGACTAAAGAAAAAAGAGTGGGTAGACGACTACTACCTCCAATTGGTAGCATATGCCGAAGCACACAACAAACAGTACGACACACAAATCAAAGGCGGACGTATGTTCATATGCACACAGGCCAACGAGTATCAATCATTCGAGATAGAGAACTACGACTATTGGGTGGGCCAGTGGTACGCCAAACTAGAACAATACTACAAGCAAATACTTTAGTTAAATATTGCTGATGTCCAGCGAACCAAAACTTTTTTGTAAGGCACCCTTTAAGACAGCAGTCATAGATACCAGCGGAGCCCTTTTACCTTGCTGTGAGTTCATGGCAAACAAATCAGATCTTACACCGTATAAATTAAATGCTACAGATGATTGGATGTTTGATCAATGGTGGAAAAATGGTCTAGATCCATTGAGGGAGAAAATGCTTAAAGGAGAAGTTGATCCTGGGTGTGAATACTGTATCAGTAAAGAAAAGCACAGAAAAAAACCAACCATGGCAGAAGTCACAAAAACTCTTAAAGAAGGTGGCATGGTAAATGCTTTGAGGGGCGAAGGAGTTAGTAGTCTAAGGACTGGCACTAACCAAAGATTTCCAGACACCTTCGAACAAATAAAAAGTGACTACTTAAGAAAGAAAAGAGAGTACCCAAAACAAATCGAATTGAGACTTGGAAATTACTGTAATTTAAAATGTATCATGTGTGGCCCTTATGCCAGTAGCAGTATCATGGCAGAATACAAAAAACACAAGAAAGAGTACAACGATTTTGGCATAGTATCAAAATGGGAAGATCCCCATATGCCCGAGCAGTGGTACACGTATGAACACAACAGAGAAACACTTTTAGATGTTGCATCAAAGGCCGGCAAGATACACTTTGGAGGTGGAGAACCTTTTATAAGCCCAATGCTTGTAGAAGTTCTAGAGGCAATGTCTCCGAACACGTATCTAAGGTTCAACACAAACATGACTCGTATAAGTGACAAGGTGCTTAAAGCCCTTGAAAAGTTTAACACCATAGAAATAGAGGCGAGTATAGATGGAGTAGGTCCACACAACGAATATTATAGAAATGGTAGTAAGTGGGAACAGATTATTGAAAATTTTAAAAAACTTAAAAGATGTGCTAACATAAAGATAGATATCTACTATCTTCTCCAGCATACGTCATTGTACACACTGAAAGACGTAATAGCATTCGCAGAAGAGATTGATATCAATTTATTATTTGGTGAAGTGTATCCTGGCTCTGTTGATGGCTCTGGACACCTAACTATTAACTCTGCATCAGAAAAAGACGTAGATAACTTCAAAGTCTGGTTGAATTCTAGTAATTCCATATCACAGACACAAAGAAACACAGTGCAACTATGGTTAGATAGCTACAAACCTAATATAAATTTAAACAATAGGTTCATAGGATATGTTAATATGCTAGACAAGTTAAGAGGCACAGATTTTGTGAAAACGTTCAATCCTTCCTGGGCATAAATAACAACATATGCCAATAGTACAGATATCAAGAATACAACACAGACGTGGAAAGAAAACCGATCTACCGCAATTGGCGGCTGGAGAACTGGGTTGGTCAGTTGATGATCAAAGACTGTACATAGGCAATGGTACTGTGGCGGACGGTGCTCCGGCAGTGGGAAACACAGAAGTATTAACAGCAAACTCTACAACGAGTGCGGCATCAGCCGGCTATGTTTACAGAGGATATCTTGGTTCGGCATCAACACCGATCATAACAGGGGCATCAGGAGATGTCACAAGAACAATACAACAAGCATTGGACGATCATGTTTCAGTAAAATCCTTTGGAGCATTAGGTGACGATTCAACAGATGATTCAGCGGCGATACAGAGAGCAATAGACGAATTATATTCAGACACAGACCAGGATGACACTAGAGCAAGGAGAGTATTATTCTTCCCAGCTGGTGTTTATAGAGTAAATGGATCTTTAACAATTCCACCTTACGCACACTTGGTAGGTGAAGGCATAGATAAAACAATTATTAGACAAGCAGGGAGTAATGCACCTGTGTTAGTTACAGAGGACGACGAAGGACAAACATATGGTTCCATTGGAAACTCATCTGCAACAACACCAACACAGATACAACTACAAGATATAACTTTTAAAAACATGGTAGCCTATGGAGGAATATCTATAGACAATGCATCACACGTTTACATCAATCGTTGTAAGTTCCTTGGAACATATGCATCAGGAGGTTCAGACGCAACAAACTCAAAAGGTGTATCGGTTAGATCAACAACTTCTCTGCCTTGTTCGAACATAGTTTTTGATCAATGTCAATTTAAATCTTTTGGTAGATTAGTTGATTTAAGTTATGATGTCACTAACGTAAGATTTATTAGTTGTGATTTCTCTACTGCTTACTATGGAGCCATGATCGGTGAATCAATGGACGGATCCACAAACGGACTTACAAAAGGTCCACGTGGTGTACAATTTATAAGTTCTAGTTGGGCAACTATAGGACAACAGGCCATATATGTAAAACCAGATGCAGGTGCCGACTCGGGAACAGGTCCAAGACACATTGTATCTCATGGTAACTGGTATGCACAAGATATAGCAAATAACTTTGAAGGTGTAGGATCAATAAGAGAAGTACCAGTAATACAGTTTGACAACGACGAGTGTTCATCGATCTTAGATTTCTTTGAAAGAACAGATCAAAGAAATACAGACTTTGAAGATTCAACTAGTCCTGCGAATGCATCACCAGAATTGCAAGGTATTGGATTAAGCACAAGACCAGTCAAACAAATCACATTAGCAGACAACACTTCGGCGGCCACCGACACAGGAATTAACCTTCCAGGACTTAATGACAAGGGTGTAAAAATAAGTTATAAGATAAACAGAGGTTCAACATACAGAACAGGTGTGTTAACAATAAGTGCGGCAGGCGAATTCTGCACGTACAACGACGACTACGAAGAAGCCAATGGAGATGCTGGTGTATCGCTTTCAGCAAAGACTTCAGATGGTGACTCAACAGCAGGTAACGACACAATCAGGATACAGTTTACTACCACATCTTCATCAAGCACAGATGCAACGATGGAATACCAAGCACAGATATTGGTATAATACCTAAGGTTGTCCACATAAAAATCTATTATCCACTAGACAAAAAAGTCTTTTCAATATAATATTAGTATATTATAAAATAGCAAAACGACGTTGTAGTTTTAACCGTAAGACTATGACATAAAAACAATAAAAAAGTTATAAACACAGATTTAGATAAATATGGATACAACAAAAACAACAATCAAAAATAAAAATTACAAAAACTTAATGCCAAACACCAACTCTTCGACAATCAAGGTACAGAAAAGAGATGGACAGCAAGAGATCCTAGACATCAACAAAATTCATTTTGTAGTCGAGGAGGCTTGTGAAGGTCTGTCTGGAGTATCTGCATCACAAATAGAAATAAATTCAAATATTCAGTTCTATGACGGAATGACTACCAAGGACATACAAAATGTTCTAGTGCGTTCAGCGAATGATCTGATAAGTCTAGAAGCACCCAACTACCAGTATGCGGCGGCAAGACTTTTATCTTATGATATAAGAAAAGAAGCACACGGACAGTACGAATACATTCCATTACTAAAACTAATTCTAAGAAATGTTAAGTTAGGTGTGTATGACAGAGGCATCGTGGAGAAATATACCAAAACAGAAATTAAAAAGTTCAACACATGGATCAAAAGAGAAAGAGATCTTAAATTTACATATGCAGGTCTAAGACAGATATGTGACAAGTACCTTGTACAAGACAGAAGCTCAGGAGCGATATACGAAACTCCTCAAGATATGTACATGATGATTGCGGCGACCTTGTTTGCCGACTATCCAACAAAAACAAGAATGTCGTATGTTAAAAAATATTACGATGCAATTTCACAACACAAAATTAATATTCCTACACCAGTAATGGCAGGAGTAAGAACACCTATTAGACAGTTTGCTAGTTGTGTTCTTGTTGATACCGACGACACACTATCAAGTATCTTTTCAAGCGATATGGCTATTGGATTGTATGTTGCCAGAAGAGCAGGCATAGGAATCAACGCAGGACGTATCAGAGGTATCAATAGTAAAATAAGAGGAGGAGAGGTTCAACACACAGGAGTCATTCCGTTCCTAAAGAAATTCGAATCAACTGTGAGATGTTGTACACAGAATGGTGTGCGTGGCGGAAACGCAACAGTACACTTTCCTATATGGCACCCAGAGATAGAAGACATTCTTGTACTTAAGAACAACAAAGGTACAGAGGATAACAGAGTTAGAAGAATGGATTACTCAATACAGATCAGTAAACTGTTCTATGAGAGATTTATGGAAGATGGAGACATAACATTGTTTTCGCCACATCAAGCACCAGGACTTTACGATGCATTTGGTATGCCTGAGTTTGATGATCTATACTTAAAGTATGAAGCAGATAAAACTATTCCAAAGAAGACTGTAAAAGCACAAGACTTATTCTTTGATCTATTGAAGGAGAGAGCAGAAACAGGACGTATCTACATAATGAACTTGGATCACTGTAACTCACACTCCAGTTTCAAAGACAGAGTTTCTATGAGTAACCTGTGTCAAGAGATCACACTACCCACTACACCCATACAAGACATACACGACGAGCAGGGAGAGATTGCACTTTGCATTCTTTCAGCAGTCAATGTTGGTGCACTAAAAGATTTAAGTGAACTAGAGAACATATGTGATCTATCTGTTAGAGCATTAGAACAGATCATAGACTACCAAGACTATCCAGTTAAAGCGGCAGAGGTTAGCACAAAGAAAAGAAGAAGCCTAGGTATTGGTTACATTGGACTGGCACACTACTTGGCCAAGAATGGTGTCAAGTATTCAGATCCAAAGGCGTGGGATCTAGTAGATAGACTTTCAGAAGCATTCCAATACAATCTTTTGAGAGCAAGTTGCAACATAGCGATGGAGAAAGGCAAGTGCGAGGGATTCGAAAGAACAAAATACGCAGACGGCCTGCTACCAATAGATCATTACAAGAAAGATGTGGACAAGATCGTACCACACAAACAGAGGATGGCATGGGAGAGTCTAAGGAAAGACATTGCCAAACACGGATTAAGACACAGCACACTGTCGGCACAGATGCCAAGTGAGAGTAGTTCAGTAGTTTCAAATGAAACAAACGGAATTGAACCGCCGAGAGCATTGTTATCAATCAAGAAAAGCAAGAAAGGACCACTGAAACAAATAGTTCCAGAATTCCCTAAACTTAAAAATGAATACACCTTACTATGGGATATGCCAAACAACACAGGCTACATCAATGTTGTTGCAATGATGCAGAAGTACTTTGATCAAGCCATATCAGGCAACTGGAGTTACAATCCATTGCAGTATGAAAACAACGAAGTTCCATTATCTTCTATGGCACAGGATATGTTAACAGCATACAAGATGGGGTGGAAGACATCATACTATCAAAACACATATGACTTTAAAGGCGAAGAGGAAGAAGTACAACCGGCCGGTCTAAGTGCGGTAAGTGATGAAGAAGAAGGTGAAGAAGTTGAACTGACTAATAGTGATACTCCTGTCGTGAATGGCCACGCAAAAGTAAATGGCAATACAACGATAAGTACAGTCGCGGTCGATGACTCCGATGAGTGTGAGGCCTGCACTATATAATGGGAAAAACTGTTTTTAATACAACTAATGTAGACTGGATGAAGCAACCAATGTTCTTTGGCGAGGACATGGCTATCCAACGTTATGATGACATCAAGTATCCGCAGTTCGACAAGCTGAACCAAACAATGCTAGGTTACTTCTGGAGAGCAGAAGAAGTTAGTTTGCAGAAGGACAGAGCAGACTTCATGAACTTCAGACCAGAGCAGAAACACATATTCACGTCAAACTTGAAATATCAAACACTGCTAGACAGTGTGCAAGGCAGAGGCCCATCACTGGCATTCCTACCATACTGTTCAAATCCTGAACTGGAAGGTTGCATAGTTACTTGGGACTTCTTTGAAACTATTCACTCAAGAGCATACACACACATCATGAAGAATATCTATTCAGATCCTGCAGAAGTTTTTGACACCATACTGGAAGACAAAGAGATCCTGAAGAGAGCCAAGTCAGTGACAGAGAACTACGACAAGTTCAACAAGATGGCACTGGACTACACAGTCAAAGGCAAGGGTGACATCATAGAACTTAAAAGGGCATTGTATCTTGCAATGGTCACAGTTAACCTGTTAGAGGGACTGAGATTTTACATATCATTCGCTTGTACATTCGCATTTGGTGAACTTAAACTTATGGAAGGTTCTGCAAAGATACTTTCATTGATCGCAAGAGATGAAGCGACACACCTTAACCTATCTACACACATAATCAAGGCATGGCAAAAGGGTGATGATGCAGAGATGACAAAAGCAATGAAGGGAACAGAGAAAGAAGTTATACAGATGTTCAAGAACACAGTAGACGAAGAGAAAGCATGGGCAAAACATCTATTCAAAGATGGATCAATCATAGGACTCAACGAGAAACTGTTGGGCAACTATGTGGAATGGATCGCAAACAAGAGATTGAGAGCACTAGGATTTGATCCGATATACGATGTGTCAGCATCGGCTAACCCACTACCGTGGACACAGCACTGGCTATCGAGCAAAGGTGTACAAGTAGCACCACAGGAAACAGAAGTTGAATCATACATAGTTGGCGGCATCAAACAGGATGTCAAGAAAGGCCAATTCTCTAAATTTAAGTTATAATACGAGCGGTTTTCTACTGCTATAAATAATAACATTATGCCAGCAGTAACAAGAAAAGGTGACAGAGAAAGAACACACTGTTCAGGACCCAAGAGAAAAGGATCCTTTCGAACAGTATTCGCTAACGGCAAAAAAATGAGCGGTAAAGGCCACAAGAACACCCCACACCTTTTACCATGTAGTTGTCCTGTGTGTTGTTGTGTACACTCGGCACCATTAAAACGTGGATCACCTAACGTGTTCGCAGAAGGAATCAACATAGGCAGGGTAGGAGACCCAACTTGCACAGCGGTGGCTCAAGGATCGCCAAACGTTTTTGCAAACGGATCAGGTGGCGGGGGCGGATATGGAGGACCAGCCGCAACCAGTATAACAGCGGAAGCCAAAGCGGCAGGTTTATAATGACAGTCAAAAAAGGATTATCATCATTAGTAAACTCAACTCCTGATTTTTCAAATCAGAACATAGAGAATGCAGTAAACGAATTCAAGATAGGGTGGGTGGCCAAGACATTCACACTGGACACAGCAATAACAACCAATAATGTGTTGACCAACACACAGAAGAATAATGCAAGGCTGACAATAAACAACATGCCACACCTAAACATCGGACGATACTTAAATGACTTTTTAAAACACACGGACACCATTCTCGATGGCACAGTGGTATTCCTAGCTAATCCAGACACAGAGGATACAGCAACTTTTCTTGAGATACTACAGACTGTGCAAGGCATACAAGGATTAATACCAGAATTATATGGGGTCACTGCAAGTGAGAAGAGCAGAGATGTTAATGATCATCTCGGTAGTATAAACAACAAGTTTCTCGAGACAGAGGATAGTTCAGATCCTGTGTTTACATCTTTGCAAAGAGCAATAGAATTTATAAACTCAAACACACTAGCTACAGATACACTTTATCAAACAGCACTGACCAATATGACTACATTCGTTGATAGTGTTGTGGGAGACTCAACTGACTTCCAACAAACACTAGACGGACACGCAACAGCAGTGGCAACGGCGGCCACTAACTTCAACACAGCACTAGCGGCGGAGCCATATCTTACATACAGGAAGGTGTTGATAGCAGACAACCAAACAATAGATGCACAGGTCACACTAGAAAAAGCCAACCTAGCCGGCATAAGGACTTACACAGAAGATTTAACAAACCACATCAGTTTCACATCTCTAGCCGAAGACAGTGATTTGAGATTATTAATGACAAGGGTATCGCAAAATGCAAACTGGATAAGTTATTTTAACGACTATGAAAAAAATTCAGCAAACCTGAATCCTATCTACACAACAGGCACAGGACTGGATAAGACCACTATTATTGATACTATTCTAAGGGATAGTGGACTACCTGATGTGTTGGACTTTGTTGATCTTGAAGCAGTGTCAAACAAGGCTCAAAAAGATCCTAGGATAGACAATGCTAACTACGACAAATATACTGTGGAAAAACAGATATCCGATGCCTGTAAGCAGTTGGGCATAGCAACAGACAACAGATCGGTTTACAACCAAAGCGAATCACTGCTGGATAATCTGAACCAAAGGGACAGAGATAACGTGTCCAAAGCTCTAGATCTAAACGAATCAGCCGATACTTTAAGTTAATCTGGGAATCTCTCTTTTTTGATTCTAGTGAATATGTCTTCCCATGTTTCCTGTTCCGTGACCACATAGGTCTTGTTCTCAACTAGCACGTCTTCCTCCAGGAACAAGGGAG
>Ga0307488_10002984_pt1 | contig 14192 bp, 3 predicted proteins | sample SB02metaG_FD_202248 | JGI IMG/M metagenome (GOLD analysis project Ga0307488, IMG submission 202248) | Sea-ice brine microbial communities from Beaufort Sea near Barrow, Alaska, United States - SB 0.2 | ecosystem: Environmental > Aquatic > Marine > Coastal | place: USA: Alaska | collected 2017-05-06 | reverse complement strand
CCTATTACCACCCTTGATCCTGCGTCGTTTATGTCAACACTTGTTCCAAACTTCATGTTGCTGTCTGATTCTGGTGCTTTTATTGTCTGCTGTAAAGTGTAAGTGTTACTAGAAGTATCAGCATTCCATTTGTAGTAGTAGACTGCTCCGCCATCTATCTGTCCTGTGCTATCGTCATCCACACCAGGTGCACCTATGATCAGCACTGTGCCATCCTTGCTCATCGTCATAGAGTCACCAAACCCTGTGTTGACGCTCGAACCATCAGCACTTATACCTGTAAGTGTCTGTGCAAGAGTGAAAGAGTGATCTGTGCTACCGTCATTTGCTTGAGAATTCCTGATGTATATTTCAACCTTGCCGGCCTGTCCTGGTGCAAGTGAGCTTACTGCAAGTATGTCACCGTTGTCATTTGCTTCCAGCCTGTGTCCAAATCTTTTGCCTGCTCCTGGATCCGCTGATGTAATTGTTAAATTCTGTGTCCATGTGTCGTACGTTGATCCGTCTGAACCAATTCCCCACTCATACATGTAAACCTGTCCTACGTTATCACCATGTCCCGGTGCTCCAACAAATAGATACTTTACTGCTGTGCTTCTTCCGGAACTGGCGCCCGGCTCTGATATCTTGTGAGACCACCCAAAATTCTGTTCCTGTCCAGAGTCAGTTGTTGATCCATCCTCAGGTGGTGTCAGTGTGTTGAGTATCGAATACTTGAATGTTGTTGGATCCCATAGATAAACTTTAACCAATCCATTATCATCATATCTTGTACTGCCATCTGAACTTATTGCATTAGTATATGGTGCACCGGCAACAACAAAGTTCTCATCCGTACTCATCGAAAGTGATTCACCTAATCTGCTAGTGGCATCATCATTTTCGGTCATTGTTGCAGTTGACTGTGGTTGGAACGCCGTCCCTGCCGTTGTTGTTGAACGGAATAAGAAGTTTATTTCACCTTGTGCTTTACCTGGTCCAGAAACAACAAGTGTCCGTCCATCGTTCCTTGCTACTATCATACGTCCAAAGTCCTGAGACGCCGTAGTTGCGTCAGGCGAATTCAAAATTATTGTCGTGTAAGGATCTTGCTTTTCGTAAACACGCCACAATCCCGAGCTGTCTGAATCGGCAAAAACTTTGTCACCTTGCTTCTGTATGGCATCATCTTTATCTTTGTAAGTATCATAACTTAAAATATCATTTACATTATCCATCGAGCTCAATCTCACTGATGTGAACTTGTAGACGTTTCCGTAGCTGTCTGCCGTTGATCCATCTTCCAGTGATGGTATGAACGCTGTTCTACCAAAGTAGTCAATAATCAAAGTCTTGTGATCTGGTGTACTTGCGACTTGATACACTCCGTTAAGTGTTGGCTCCTCACTGTTTGATATACCAAAGAGGTCAGCCGATGTACTGATGGTACCTGCTGACAATCCATGCGATCCTGTGAATGTTATTTCTAACTGGGTAGTGTCATTTATCGTTTTCAGTTCGGCTATCTTGTATCCAGTTGATGTTAATCTAAACACGTCCCAATCCTTATTAGTCTTGTTAGCCACCCATACTAGATCGTTAGCTGTTATGGCATTCATGTCTAGGTTTGTAAGATCTGCTATATTAAATGCTGTGTGCTGTACTTGATTCAACTGTGGATATCCTGCTGTTTTATAAACCTGTGCATGATCTCTGTCAATTCCTTCCTTGGAGTAGTCAAGTCTGCTGAATGTTGTAGCAGATGTAAAGTCCACTGGTTTGTGATATAGCTCAGTTTTTGATACGTATTTTGATCTTATGTATTCTGCTGTTTCGTTCAATGTGTCAAACAATTCCAAACTCTGTGGATCAGCCGTTAACTCGTTGTCCTTCAATATAAGCTGAATATTTTCTATAGAATCTGTGTTTCCAAAATTTCCTGTCCTGATCATCCACTCCGGGTAAAGATCCAATGTTATATTTTCTCCCTCGTACTGCGCCTTCAAAAGTCTGTCTATAGCGTTCTTTGTTCCTTTCTCTCTGATATACCCTTGGTAGAACTTATACTGCGAAACATCGTTAACAAAAAGGTTCTCTAGGTAACCCCTTGATTGATAACCTATCAATCTCTGTGCCAACTGCTGTTGTGACTCATCAAAGTTGTTTGATTCCAATTCGTAGAAATCGTTGAACTGTGCAATCTTGTAATCAAAGTTTGGAATAAGTTGTGCAGATGGTTTCTCTGTTTTTAAGATCCAATTGGCACTGTCAAATTTTGTTGTCGAGTTGTGATTTACTTTAGCAACATAAAATTTTCCTTGGTACTCTATAGAATCACCTATTTTGTAATCTGTATTAGCTATCCAGTATGTAACTGTTGCGGCGTCAAAAACAAATCCAGGAGCATAGTAATCTCCGTTCCACCCGCCTGTCTTCCATCCAACTAATTTTAATCTCTGTTGTCTAAATCCTGTGTACGGATCATAAATGATGTCTGCAAACACTGTGCTGTTGTCAAACAATATTATGTGTTCCTTCTGCACTGTGTTCAGTGCTACGCTGTATAGACCAGTCTCCTGTGACTTGATGCCTACCTCGAATGTCTTGCCTATTCTCTTGGTGGATATTTCACGAATGTCAATTTTCCTACCTCCTGCATCTAATAGAGAATAATCACCTGCTAGATTTCTTAATTTACCAACTATCGAATTGTTTGTGTCTAATTCAAAACCGTCTGCGGCCGGTGAGACAGTTACAACCGATCCCGGTGCCCATTCCTGGGTTGTCCAGAATAGGAATTCTCTCACTGAGTTTGTCCAGTTCAGTGTTTCCTTTAATTCATTTGAATACTTGTTAAATTTAAATCCTTGGTCTTCCAAGTAGTGTCCATAACCAAAAAGAAAGTTTGCTACGTCCTGTACAGTGTTGAACACATGCCCATAAGGTATGGTCTGTGTAATTTCCTGATAGGCATTGTATTGTAGTACTGGTTCCGATCCAGAAATTGAAACTGGATTTGCTCTAGAAGTTGTTACGGGGTAGTTAAAGTTAAAATAAGGTTTGATTGTAGAATATCCCAACACCTTGTAACCTCCCAATAATGTTGATCCATCTGCCCCTGTGTCTGTATTTTTCTCTATCAATACACCCGAGTACTGGAAACTTTCAACAGGGTTTGATGTCCTAAACAGTATCTTGTAATTTTCATCAGGTATAAATTTAGAGCCTGCTGTTGATCCAGGCGATACCGAATCTGTTAAAACTTTTATATTGTCCTTGTCTGTGAATCCTCCCAGTTTGTATGATAACTGAATAGATAAATTTTTCATCTTGTTGTAATAGAATGTTGCGGCATCTAAATTTCTAAATATTAGGTAGTTGACAATAAAGTTCTGGTAACCTGCTGTCTGATATCTTGTTGTAACTCCTGTGTTATTGTCAGTTACTGTTTCCAAATGATATTTTGCTGTAGATAGTTGTGATCTGATTCCTGTGTCTTTGTCTATTTGATTTCCTGCTGTGTTTGTTGTTAATCTGGAAAGATCAAACATGTTAGAAAAAAATCTAGCAGGTTTAGTCAATGCCAATGTCTTAAGCACAGTAAAAGGATATGCACTTGATTTACGCCATGACGTTTCAGCCGGTGCTTGGTCTCCAAATTTCCATGAGGCTTGCCTTCCTGGTATGTCAAAATTGTCAACAAGTCCTGCCGCAAGTGGATCTAAAAGATTACCTGACGCATCAACAGGCAGATAAGATTTAATACCCGGCTTACCATATCTTCCTGATGCTGTTTCTATTGCGGTCCATAAAACATCATTAGCCGATGTGTAAGGTGCTGGTCCGTAGAGTGTTTCCCAGTCTGTTGGCTTTTCTGAATGACCCAACATCTCCCATGGTCTCACATGCGGAGCATCTGTGTCGTAAAAATATTGATATATTGCTCTCCAGTGTCCTGGGAATTTTTCACCTGGTGCGATCCTGCTAGTTGAAAGGGCATAGTTATAAGTGAATGGCGCTCCTTCCACAAACTGTGTGTTGTTGATATACTGTACATTGTTCCTACCCGCCCATGTGTAAAAGTCCGGACCCATTACATCGTTAAACTCTGTCAACGTGTATTCTGTATCCGCAAATGCTGTTGGTTTAACATCGTTTACGTCCAACAATGTGCTGTCATATGCAGTCTTACAGTTATTATAAATTCTTTTTTCTAATTCTAAAATTAAATCATCTCTCTCGTCACCGTATGCCTTGATGAACGATCCATCGTGTTTTCTGATAATTGTTTGGCTTGTGATGTACGTGTCGTCCGTGTACGACTCTGGCTTGAACCTCGGGTACATTCCAAGTTTTGTTGGTGTTGTTGGCATGTAACTGCCAGTGGTGTTGTCGTAATCCTTTATCACTATCTTGTCTCCTTCGACAAGTGTGGCTATCACAGTAATACTATCATCTGTAGTGCTAAACGTGTAGTCAGCCCCTACTAAGAGCTGTACATCATTGAGATACACGTACACTGCTCTATTGCTTGTTGCTGTTACGCTGTGTTGCGAGTCTAATGCATATTCTGTTTGAGAAGCTCCTTGCACTGTGTAAGATCTAGTGGATACATTTTCTCCATGGCCTATCATGTCCTCGTAGTAGAAAGGGAAAGATGAGTTCCTGCCTTGAGTTATTGCTTTTATAATTTCGTCAACCCTATCTGCGGCCACTCCCTCGTATGCTGTGCCTACTGCGTGTGTAAGGAATGCATTGTACCATTTCTCATATTCTAGACCAACGTAGTTAATTGACGTTACTAGATTAGCATCCTGATCTATAAGACCAAATATCGCCGGTGACAGAGGACCCTCGTGTTGGTGTATACTACCACCATTCAGTCTTGCATCAGGTTTGTCTCTTAAATTTGATGTGCCCGGTATAGACCCTGTCACGTCCTGATTCTTGTCAAATATGTTTGCAACATGCCCTAGTATCTGTCCGTAAGTGAATGTTCCCAACTGTTGGTTCAAACTATTCGTATTCAAGTTATCAGGTATCTCATATATTCCTCTGTCCGCAACTTTATCAACACTGCTATACCCTGCTATCCTGATCTGATCATCCACTAGTAGATCTTTATTAAATTTGACATATCTGTTTGTTGCCCCATCTACAAGAGTGTAATCTGTTGTAAGTGTTTTCCTAACACCATTTACATTGACAGAAATTTCTAAATCCGTAAGCGAAGCAGAATTTTTAAAGAAGTCAATAGGAAATAATTTTTTCTCTGTGTTGTCAACTACGAATGTCCTTATAACCCTTTGCTTACTGTCAGTGGTTTGTTTGACCCAGGCGCTCCTAGAGTTGTGTGTTGTCCTGCCAGTGGTGTAGTGGAGATGTCCTTCCGCTAGTTTCTTTGTGATAGTAGATGATCCAGATTTATATGTGAATGTACCTGCTGTATGATCCGATTCAAATACAATATCACCAACATTGTTTATGGTTTTGTATTTTACTTTTATGCCCAGCACTGTGTCTGTAGTTGCTGTGTCTGACGTTGCAAATTCAAAAACCTTGGCTCCCACAAATGATGAGTTGGGATAAGTGGTTGTATTATCAAAGCTAGTGTGAGTGTTGTCCCACATGCCAAACAATGGCTGTTGGTTAACTCCCGTCTTCTGCTGTGCCTCCCTCCATGATGTTGTTGCTGGATCGTAGTAGAAAGTCTTGCCTTGATTTGTATTTCCAAACTCTATGAACACACTGTCATCGCTTGTCGGCACTGCATCTGCCTCCTCGGTAAGTGAAATAACCTGTGTGCTATCTCCTGCTGTTGCAAAGCTGACCTTGTATATCCTATTCTTGACTACAGGATCAGTGTCAGCGGCAAATATAATCCTCATTCCTTCTGCAAGTGGTAGTCCATCAATAATGTAACCAGTCTGTAGTACCACACTACTGAATGCATCTGTAGTCACTGTGTCATACAATGTGACAGATTTTTTAGCAACAGTTCCGTGATTGTACAAAGCAAGTCCCGAGTCAAATTCAATGATTGGTCTCTTGGCCCTGTCGTCCTCGTTGAGTGTAGGCGTGTAACCGTTCACTCTTGCTGTTTCCTCTATGACCGACTTGTGGAACCATCTGTTGAATCTTGACCATGCATTCTGATCCATCGAATCTCTCTTTATCGTAATGTAATCCTTGACGTCAGGTGTGTAATATGCTTTGGCATAGGGTCTTGAGTCATAACCTGCCTGATCGTAAAGTATTGTACTTTCTGTAGCGTAACTTGCCGGTGTTATCAGTTGATCAACATCAGTAAGTGTAATCGATTCCCCAACTCCTTCCACATAGTATTCTTTGTTTATGTAATCAGATCCTGTGTCAAGTTGTGCTGTTGTAAATTTTACTTTCATTCCATTAGAAAGATTTAACGTTCTAAGGCTGTAATTCTTAACACCTACTATGTCATCCTCAGGATTAATTTTTGCTAGTGTTGTTATATCTCTTATCTGTAATATACCATACATGGCATCATGATTGCCGCACTGGTAATATAAAGTGTCCGGAGTGCCTGTAAGCGGAATCGTGAATGTAACAGTGCCATAATCAGATCCGTTGTTGGTCACGCCTGTCGAGTACAGTGTCGATGTTGAACCGTCTTCTGCAACTTGACTCTTGTATGGTTCAGTCATTATGTAGAAAGGATGTCCTTTTGCATTTACTTTAAATTTGTATGTGTTACCCCTGTAAAGTTTTATTATGGGATTATTTTCTCCAGGTCTATGACCAAAATTGTATGCACCCTTGGCAAGATTAACCACGTCATATTCTGCAACGACCGACGGTCCCACTGAATCTATTTCTATCGAAGTCGGACCTTGTGGTACCCAGTAGTACTCTCTGTAATTGATCAACTTGTCATAGTCTATCGCTGGGTTCCACCCATAAACAGTTTCCTTGTTAAGCCTGTCATGGTTATCTATCTTTCCGCCAAAGAACTTGATTTGATTTATGTAGTCATCATAAGTTCCTGTGAACTTGACCTGATCCTCAGGATTCACAGAAGTAGTATCTTTGTCAGTGTATGTGACAGTAGGCTCCAATTGGTATGCCATCCTGTCCCTACTCGTTGCATTGAGATATCTGTCATTTGGTTCTCTAGTGTAGGCATCCTTCCTACCAATGTAACCGTCTAGTCTTTCAAGCGAACCTTTCTGCACCAATGGATCCAGTGTGCTGGATAGAAATCTCTGGTTGGCATCTGTCCTGTAGAATGCAGGTAGGTGCTGTACAGTTCTCTTGTACTCGTTGTTGCCTTGTTTGACAACTTCGTTATTGGTTAGTGCGTTTGTTGGATTATCAGCCATTAGTATCCTGATCCACTACTGCCGGAACTTGAACTTGATCCCGAACTTGTTGTAGTAGAGCCTGACACTGCTGATCCTGTTGTAGTAGTTGTTGTGACAGTTGATGTTGATGTAACCACAGTACCAGAAGACGCCAATTGGTTGGCTCCTAATGCACTAATAATTGAAACATCATCAACGGTGGCCCCACTGATAAAAATTTCGTCTGCCGCGGAATTAAGTTGGAAAAGAGATCCAAACGTCTGTCCTGACTGGTTTGGTACAATTACTGCTGTCAATAAATCTGGAGCAAGTTGATTGTGTACGTATGCGGCTAATTCTGTAAAGTAAAAAGTATCTCCAAAATCCCAGTTGTCCAATGCAAAAAATTCATTTATTGCAGAGATCACTCTTGTTTTGATAACTGCATCTGTGATATTTGTTTTTGTGTTCTTGACAACTTTGAATGTTGCTTGTAATTCTTCATCTGCACTTGTGCCAAATAGTATCTTGTACTTGACCGGATGGTATATAATTTGATCAGACAATGATTTCAATGGGTTAAGTTTTCCGGAATATGCTATCCTTAGTTGGTCTGTTGTACTTTCCACAGGCTTTGTTCCGCCGTCTTGTAACCATATCCTGAATAAGTTATCGTATGTTCTTTCCAACATGTACACATCAACAATGTTTGACACACTAGGATCGATCCTGGTCTCTTGTCCTGCATTGTGTTTGTATTGGAAATTAATAGAACTTCTTCCTCTTCTTGCAATATAGTCAGTCGAAGTTGATAGTGTGTTTGTGGTCGAGCTGTATTTTTTGATCACATCCTCGTCAGCATCATAGAAATAAAACAACTGACCGTCTGTGTAAGCTGTGCTTGAAAGGGTTATGTCTGTCTCGTTCTTTGACACTACAAAGTTTGTTGCCGCATAGAATCTGTATCTCTCTATTGTGTCATAGGATATGTACTTCTCAAAGAAAACAAATTTTGTGCTCTCAGATGTTGTTGGTTCAACAACAATGTCAAAAATTTCTGGATTGTCTACTACACCGTCGTCGTCATCGTCGAAGAAACCGACCTTTACTTTTCTGTTGTCATTGAATCCATCTGACTCCGTCACTGTGTCAACAACCTGCCATGTGATAGGATATCCTATGCTGTTACCTGTTGAAACAATAGAGTTTGTTTTGAGAATTTTTACAGTGTCTTTAACACTCTTACCTGTTTTGTAGTCGAAGATTTTTTCTTGCACATCGTAATGAAACTTGTTCTGTGATTCTGATTCAAATATGTAATCCAATTTCCTGTATTGTACCGTGTACGTGTTTCCGTCATTTGTGAATTTGAACCACCAACTTGCATCTAAATTTGTTCCTGCTGTGCTACCAGTGTTGTTCAGATCAAACACTGCACTAGTGCTCAAGTTTGTGCTTGTTATCACGTTCCACGTTGCTGTGTCTATGTCGTATCTCAGACCAAATTCCTCGTATGCTTCTATCCTGTTAATCATGTCTGCTTCCAAAGTGCTTGAGAATGATGTTGTAAAGTTAGGTATCACTGCATTAATAACCGATCCGTTTGGTATGATATCATTAAGTGTTACTGGTCCTTCGCCTGTCTCTAGATTTCCAACACCTTGATTGGCACCATCCAACACGACCGCACCAATTTTTGCCCATGCTCTATCTTGGGCGTCTTCTGTTCCTGCTGTTACAAGTGTGTTGTTAAAAAATTCTCTAGTGTCTGGTGACGTGAATTTTATAAGTGCACCGGTCCTAGCGTATTTTAAATTTGAGGTTGCGGAGTCACCTATGACCAGTGCTCCTCCTGATGTGAAATAGCCTGTATTTGTGTTTGTCGATGTTGTTGTTGAATTCCATGTTGCACTCAGTGAGCTTAGGTCCTTACTGCTGTATTTCAAGTAGTAAAACTGCCTAGCGTATGCTTCTTTTAATTTTGCTTCAACAGATGTGTCTATTGTTGACTGTATTTCGTTCCTGTTGTTGAAGTTGAAAGCGAACTGCTGTGTACTTTCTTCTCTGTACAGTATGCCGTCCTCCGCAAACACACTCACGTTTGAATATGCTCCTGTTGGATCTAGTATTTCTTTTGCTCTCGATATTCCAGATGCCGTTCTGTTTACCGATCTGACCTTGACAATCTCCTGTGAGGCCGACAGTGGCACAACTTGGTAGTCTTCAGCCGTTATCATCCTGTTCTGCGAGTAGTACACTTGTGGTGCCTTCTCCTTGATCGAGGCGTTCGTCTCTGTTGCCGCGGCGTTATAAACACTGGCCTTGAGGCTCATTGCAACATTAAGTGATTGCTGTGCACCATTGGCATCGGTGTATGGAATTGTTAATGAAACGTTCTGCATGTCCGCTGGTTGTATTGCAAACTTGGCATTATCACTTACCCTGTGGTATGCCTTAAAAGATCCTAAAGGTAAGTTTGAAAAATTTCCATCACCAAAAACAAGGTCAATCGAATCGTTCGCCTTTGTTACAACATTGTAGGTGTTTCGTTCTGCTTTTGCTAGTGAATTGTAAATTGCGTTGTTGCCCGACAGTGAAGGTATCTTGGTCCATTCTTCTGCCAGTTGTCCAAACTGGTTCATCTTGTACAACCAAACATCGGTGTCATTGATGTTTGAAATGTTTAAACTTTTAATATAATTTGTTACGGCGGCGTCCACTGAAAAATCTTGCTGTTGCATTATGCCTTGTTTGAAAAGGAAAAAGAATCCTGTGTTGTTGGAACTGTCTCCTGCTCCGTCTACCCTGTATGTGTATGTCAGTCCCGTTCCCGGTACCGGTGATGATTCATAAATTGATTCTGATTCGTTTATAGTGCTTGGCACTATCTCAAACGGTCTGGTTGTTCCGCCAATTGATTTACTGAATGTGAATATTGGTAGATCTAGCTGGTTAGTACTTAACGTGTATACCTCTGTGGTTATATTGCCTACTGTTCCTGATTCCCTTGGCTTGCCAAAAAGTTGACCTGTTTGGTTGGCCGCATTCAGTATGACCGTGAATTGTTCTCTGTAATTTGAATTTGCACTGTCATTCCATATTATAGTTGCGTTTGCAAGATTTGTTCCTGTTGAATCTGCGACATCTTGCGTTGTGGATATAGAGTCAATTTTTAAAAGTCCTGTGGCAGGTTTATTTCTACTGGCATTGTAGTTGATAAGTCTGGCCAATCTTAGAACTGAATTTCTTCTTTCTGCCGTTTCTAGGAAATTTTCTCTTGCGTTAAGATCAACTCTGAATGAAAGTGATTGTGCCACGTAAGCAATTAAATCAATTAATGCCACATATTCAGAACTCTCAACAAAATCGTTAAAATCATCTGGATAGTTCTCACGTAGATATGCCACCATCGTTCTTCTCAACGTTTCAAAGTCATAACTTTTGAAATCTGCCTGTTGGAATGCTTGGTAGATCTTTTTCCAATCTTCCGCTACTAGTAATCTGTTTTGTCTATCTGTTGTGGCCATAGTGTATACAACGATATTTATGTGTTAGGAAATGTGCGTACTTTAAGATAGACGCAGTAATGAGTTCTCGTCGAAGTTGAATTGCAGTTTCTCTGTGATATCAAGGGGAACATAGTTGATAGTAGCCTGTATGGCTATACCTTTGTCCGCCTCTGTTACCAGTATTTCCTCTGTGGTAATACGTGGATCTGCATTCAAATTGGCTGTGACATCCTCTAGAATGGCATCTTTTAGAGCTTCTGTGAACGGTTCAAATATGGCATCGTATATTATAGTGCCAAACTCCGGGTTCTCCACCCTCTCGCCCTTACGTATGCTCAACCTGTTGATGAGATCCTGCTTGGCGACCTCGAAATCGTATAGTTTGAAGCTCTTCTTGTCCGCACGTGAACTGAAACCCTTAAAGGTCACAGACTTGTTTGATAAGCCACCTGCTCCTGAACCCGATCCTGAATCTCCATATGCCATTAGTTCACTCTCCTAAATTCAACATCCACCTTGCTGTAATCCACCATGTAGAATCCTGTGTCTGTCATTTGTCTCGCCCATGGAACTTCCTGTGCCATCACGCCCTCGTATGTTCCTGCTGACTGCTTGTATTTAAACGAATAAATGTTGATGCCCGTGGGTGACTTGCCAACTAATTGTACGTCTTCCTTGAGTCTGACATCGCTGAACTTAAATCCTGAGAAGAAACCGCCAATGGCTTTTGCGGCTGAGGCACCATAAGAGCCGATCGATTTCGTTAGACTGGAGAATCCTGATGGATACTTTCCGGCCGGACCTTGTGAGCTAAAGAAGCCTTTGGCCTTGTTGGCTATGCTTGAGAGCTGTGTCACACTTGTGATATTGCCTGCTAGAACATTCTTGTACACGTTTGTGACCGTGCTTATGTCGTTTGCTATTGACCCGATGTTTCCTATGTTTAAATTTCCTGTGATACCCTGTACTGAGTTTAACACTTGTCCTAGGTCTGCTCCACCGCCTTTCAGTGAGTACAACTGTCCTGCTGTGTTTACAAACACGTTGTCCTTGAACAACTGCACAGCATCGTTTCCTGTTATGCTTTCTATGACCTGGTTGGATAACTGTGTCGTTAAATTATTTTTGACATCACTCACTGAGTCACTGAGGCTGAAATTTTTTAATTTGTTTGAGATACTGTCCACTGTATTCGGCAGATTAAATGTAGTGTCGTATTTTTCTCCAAAATCCGCTAACAGCTGTCTTGCCTTGACTGCACTCGTGGAATCGCCCATTGACGCTTTGAGGTAACTCTCTGCATCCGCCTGCCACTGTCCCTGCCTGATGCTGTCTATCTCAGACTTCCTGTTCTGTGCTTCCATGTACTCCTTCGTTCCTGGCGTTGTGGACAATCTGTAGTACTGCTTGACATTGTCTGCTCCGCCTATGGGTAGAATTCCTTCCGACGTGAATGACTTGAATCTCGGCATGGGTTCGTGTGTGATGAACCTGTGTACCGTGGTCTTTGTTTTCTTGGTGAAGGGTTGTAATAATTTACCCTGTGGTTTCCCTGCCAGTTCCACGTCTCCCTCTTCCCGGGGTGTCATTCCCACCTTGTCTGTGGTCAGCCATCCTGGTCCCCAAGTTGGACTTGCTCCTGTTGAATTCATGTGTACCTGTGCTCCTGCCAGATGTATCTGTCCTCCGGCTCCGTGCAGTTGTGTTCCGTTAGTGAAAGATGACAATCCATCCCTTGCGAAATCTCTTATGGACCCTGCCTGTGAACTGTTGAATATTCCTTTTTCTCCTAGGTTGAACATTGCTGAGGCCGACTGTATCATGTCAGTTTCCGCACTCATCCTTATGGATCCCTTGGCGTGCATGTTTATGTTGGCATCACTGTGTAGGTTGAAGTCACCCTGTGTCCTCATGTTTATTCCACCCACTCCCGAGTAGACATCTATCCTGCCGTCCCTGTTCATCTCTATCCATGCGTTACCTGAACCATTGGCTATGTATACTATGCCGTCGGTGTCATGCATCAGCAACTGGTGTCCTGAGGCCGTCCTCAATCTCGTCAGTTGGTTTGTTCCGTCGGCGGCTCCATCGTCCATGGTGAATGTGTGTCCCGGTGTCCTGACAACATAGTCGGTCTCATTCGAATCCTTTGCACCTACTGGTTGTTTTTTCGTACCTGTGTCCTTACGCCCCGGGGTGCTGATACCAAATACCTGGCTGGGTGATTCTCTACGTGCCGAACTAGAGGTGTTCCCCCTGATGTCATCTGCACTCAATCCCTGTCTTACAAGTACCTCAGCGAAAGGGTGTATGGGTTTTGGTATGGCTTCATAGTTGTTGTTCGGCAAGGCACCTGGTGCTGTCCTGTTAAGCTCGCCTGATGGTACGTTCAACGTTCCATAACTTGATCTCTTGTCTTGCTGGAATCCAGCATCTGGTCCCTCGAATGTTCCATCCAACGCATCGTATGTGTTGGTGCTGGACGCTATGCCCGGTGTCATGTGATTGGTGAAGGGATCCTGCACACAACCAATCCAGAATGCCTGGTTCATTTTTCCTTCTGCGAATATGACCAATACCGTTGTCTCTAGGTCAGGTGGTACTGCCCAGAATCCATATGAGTGTTGACTGTGTTGGTATTCCGTTGAACCTGGAATACTATATTTTGTTCCTTTGGCTCCGTAGAATGGTGAGAGGTAGTCACACGTAATCAATTGATCTTCATTGCCAGCAATCGTCTTTGCCATTGATGGGATCAAGACACTCAGCCTACCCATCCTAGTTGGATCTGTGTTGCCCTTAACTATGCCTATGTATGGTCCTGGTATTCCCTCGGCCGCCCATTCGTTTACCGTTCCCGGTGCTTTTGAGTTTGACGCATCACCTTTTAAATAATCTCTTAACATTAGTAAAAACCCCTTGCTATACTTTTGACCCTGCTTTTTATGGTTTTTGTAACTTTACCAACAAGGTCGTTAATCTTTCTTCCTATGTTAATTACTTCAGATATGTTCCCGCCCTCAGTTTCTAGGAATGCATCGTATTCTTTTTTGTTGAACACAGAACCTTCACCTGATGTGTTGTTTACGACTACATACTCGTCCATCGGAGATGATATGTACACACCTTGGTTGTTGAATCTGGTAAGTTGCAAGACATTAGTGTATCTGCCGTTGTTGAAGTTGTGTTCCACCTGAACAACCCTGTACAGTCCACTGAACTGTGCCTGTTGTTCTGATTGCATCTCATACACGCCACGCTTGTCGTCTATGTCAGTTGGCATCTTGAAATTCAAAAGTATGATAGGTTCTGCCAGGTCTGCATTGTAACATTTTCTTTTTGAATCCCATATTGCCTCTCTGTTTCCTCTCCAAAATTCTATGTC
>Ga0307488_10002983_pt1 | contig 14194 bp, 21 predicted proteins | sample SB02metaG_FD_202248 | JGI IMG/M metagenome (GOLD analysis project Ga0307488, IMG submission 202248) | Sea-ice brine microbial communities from Beaufort Sea near Barrow, Alaska, United States - SB 0.2 | ecosystem: Environmental > Aquatic > Marine > Coastal | place: USA: Alaska | collected... | reverse complement strand
GCTGACACAGGCGAAGTTACACACAATGCGGCAATACCAGGGTATACTAATACAGCAGACTTGAAAGCATTAGTAGCAGCAAGTACAGACTTTGCTGATTACCAAACTAGAATAGCAGCACTATAATGGATATGATTAGCGCAATGCTCGGAGATACACTCTGGATTTATACTGCTATAGCAGGTGCTCTTCTTGGTGCAGCGTTCTTAGCTTGGTTTAAAGAAACGAATATGGGTCTTTGGGCATACACTAAATTTGATGGATTTTTAGATTACTTAGCAATCAGATGGGGTTGGACTTGGTTACAAGAACCAGAAGATGCTTGGCGTAAAAAGTATCCCAAAATAACAAAGAAAATAGACGATTTAGAACGTAGGCTTGATGCTGTAGAAGCTAAAGCAGGCGTTAAAACTCTAGGAGGAAAAAAGAAATGAACTGGATTAAAAATAGACTTAAAGAAAGAACTACGTGGGACGGCGGAGCATTAGTTGCTCTAGGCCTCATGGTTTTATTCATGGCACCATTAGCAAAAATTGCTGCAGGACTTGCAATTGCTTGGGGTGCGTGGACTATCTGGAAGTCTGAATAAATGAATATTCAAGTCACAGATAACGCGAAAGCGTATTTAGCAAAAGCAGGAAAGCCCAATGTATCGCTTAATGTAAAAGGCGGTGGTTGTTCGGGTTTTCAATATGAGTGGGGTACTACAGATAAAGAACCCACGGTTGAAAATCTGTGGCTTGATCCCATGGCAGAAATGTTTATCTTCGGATGTACGATTGACTACGTCGAGGAACTAGGAGGAAGTTATCTCAAAGTAGTCAATCCAAATGCAACAGCTTCGTGCGGTTGCGGAGAGAGTTTCGCGGTTTAAAGAGTAGCTGCGAACTCATAACCTTTAGGTGTCAAATAAGCGTAACCGTCTGCATGGATTTCGCGAGAAATCAAACCAGCTTCAATCAACATCTCCATCTTAGAACAATAAAGAGCGTAAGCTTTAGGAAAGTTGCCAGCATCAATCTTTGCGTTAAGAGACATTACATGAATTGGCTTTTCAGTGCCATGCTTTGCAAAAGAAGCTGCTGCGTTTGAAAGAATTTCGCGTTGTACTTTAACTAGTTTCATTGTTTTATCTCTCTGTGTTTGTTTCTATAACCTTTATACAGAATCATTACAGTGTTGTAAACAGTTAATTTCATTTTATTTGATTTGGCAAGGGTAGAAGGAGTCGAACCCTCGCTTAAGGATTTGGAATCCCGCGTGCTACCATAACACTTCACCCTTATAAAACTATTTTAACAAGCGCCCCTAGTATCTCCATCGCCCCAGTGTCGTATCTACTCTCTACTTCGGATGGTCCCTATTGTAAAGCCTACGTATAGTTTGATGAAACTAGCACCCGTGCTTACAGAAGCTCCTGCGCGCTGGGTGGTCTGTTCAAGTCCGGTTCTCTCTGTACGGACACTTGTTAAAATACTCTTAATCTTCTTAATTATGAGCGACCGAGGAATTGCACCTTGGAAACCGTTGCATCGGTTAGGCCTGTTAATGCAATAACGTAACCTATGAATTCTTTCATCCGCCCATAATTAAAAAGACTAATTGTCGGGGGAGAGCCTTTCTGCAGTGACTCTCCCCGTATCTACAATCACGTCTGTAGAACACGTCTGGGTTTCCTTCGGTACCAGCTTCTCATACCCACCTAACAGGCTGCGTACGGCAGTTGTTAGGTTTTTTCGATCGTTTTGGCGTGATTGCCTAGGTAGGATCGTTTCACCTACATACAACCTACACTATGATTCTATAGTTGTACACGTTTAATTTAAATTTAATTGCATTTTATATTGATCATAACACATATCTTCTAAAGTATACCTTAAGTCACAAAACTCTGATAAGTTTTCAACTATACAAGAATGCGCGTCTCCATCTCTACGAGAAACAACTTTTGTTTTTATGTCTTTGCCAGTTACTTTTTTCATAGTATCAATTACATCTAAAACACTGTAACCAACATTACTTCCCAAGCATTCATAATCTGTATTTGCTGGTCCTTTTTCCACTGCTCGTACTATAGCAGAACTAATATCACAGACATGTATATAATCCCGTATACAAGTACCGTCCCTAGTATCATAATCAGTACCAAAGACTTTAATATTGGGAATATCCCCAGCAGCAGCCATAGCAGCCACGCGAATAAGATGAGAGGGAGTACCGAGCTGGCGATGTATCCCATCAGTACCAGAGACATTAAAAAAACGAAAAATAGTGTACCCATTAGATTTTTCCTTAATGATATCCTCAGCAGCTACTTTACTTCGTGCATAAGGAGATCGCATTTCGAACGCTGAACTTGTACTCGCAAAAATAAAATTATCAGTACGAAGTTTTTCAACAACGTTTTTAGTTCCCATAGTATTGACTCTATAATATTCAGAAGGTTCTTTAAGACTTTGTGGCACGACGCTTCTACCTGCGAGGTGAACTACAGCATCTCCCCATCCGTTTAGATACTTATCAGTAAGATCTTGTTTCCAAAACTTATCGATGAAACCTACATCGTTATATTCACCGTGAAAGTAGTTATCAAATCCGTGAACTTCATGTCCATGTTCTTTTAGAAGTTTACATACATGTGAACCAATATAACCTGCTGCGCCACTAACTAGTACTTTCATCAGGCTCTTCTTTAACTATGAAATGTATTCTAACGACAGACCCATTTCGTTCTTTAATGAAATATTCAATGTCATTAGCAGATAAAATTCTTGTAAGTTCCCTTAGTGTTCTATCTGAATTGCTTGTTAGTGAATTTCTGAAAGATGACATGCAGCGTCCTTTTGGTTAATGTTGGTACTCCCCATAGGACTCGAACCTATAACCAAAACGTTATGAGCGTTCTGCTCTAACCAATTGAGCTAGAGGAGTTTTATTCTTGGTACCCGCGACCGGACTCGAACCGGTAAGCCCTAAGGGCGACAGATTTTAAGTCTGTTGTGTATACCATTCCACCACGCGGGCACTTATTAGATTATCGTATAGATTACGGTTAGAAGCTTAATGCTCACTAGTATAAGACCTAGGCCAAATACGAATGGAACTATATACGCTGAAGAACCCAAAAGATTTCTGCGCGTATAAGTTGCTTTCACTAAGTAAGAACCAAAAGCAAACGCTGGCGTAGCTGCAATTAACAACATAATAACTGAAGCTAAAGTGTATTCAGATAACACAATGACTGCGAGTATTAAAGCTGTTGCTGCGTATAAGCGTTCCATATTTACTTCTTTCACTTTAATATTGGTGATCTCTAAAGGATTCGAACCTTTGACCTAGTGCTTAGAAGGCACTTGCTCTATCCACTGAGCTAAGAGACCTTTTAATTTTATGCTGCTTTCTTCATACTATTATCAACAACTTCAGCTTTTAAAACTGTTGCGACTTCTAGCGCAGCTTCGTGTGTGTTAAATTCAAGATCAACTATTTTAGAAGATCTGTGATTATCGGTGATTGGTCCAACCATTACGATTTGACGTACTGTTAAACCATCGCGCAATAAAGTATATTTCATTAACTCTCCTGCATTGTTTTTTCGAATATACGATAAGGGATCATGCAGACCCAGATATATATTGGCCAAAAGATTAGATTGCCTATGATAATGTCTATCATTTCTTAAACTTCAGTACATAGCGTTTACCGTCTAAATGAAATCTGATTGTAGAATGAGAATATGCTTCAATCATTTCTTCGCGATATCCTGTTTGCATACTGCATCGTGTTTCGTATTCATATCCAACGACTTGCTGGTTAGTAGAAGTCTCAGCTTCGTTAGCTCCAATGATTCCTCCGATAACCGCACCGGCCGCAGCTCCACCGTCATCGCCAGTAACACCCTTTCCAAGGAGACCGCCGAGAATCATGCCTAACAAAGCTCCACCACCTGCATCACCTTGCGTGGTAACAGATGAATAAATTGGAACCTTTACCTCAGAACAAGTCTGTTGGTTGATAGGTACTTGCGTAACTATGGTCTTAGTGTGATCGAACACCTTTAAATTTTTAGGTGTTCCTGCCATAGCATGAGTTGAAGATACGACCAGTGCGGTCGTAAGAATTAAACTTTTAATTGAATTTTTCATAACATAACTTTCTTAGCATATTTTACGACCAGTTTATCAGTCTTACTTAATTTCTTCAATGTTCCGGTTTCAGCCATTATATCGCCAACGCGAGTCATAGCGTTCAGTATCTCGAGCGGTACAGTCATATTTATACCACTCTCAGAAAACTGTACCATCTTACGACCAAAAGAACAAATTTGTTTTTGATCTTCATGGGTTTCAAAGAATGTAATGTTACTGGTCATGTTCGTTTCCTTTGTTTGATACTCTCAATCTATTCTGATTCTTAATTATTGTAAATGGTTAATACTGCAACATCTCAACTTTTAATCCTTCGAATTGAGATATCTCACGAGCTTCATTCATGAACGTCTGTCCAGAACAATTAGTGAATACACGGGCCTCAACAAATTCTCCGTCTTTATAGAGATTACAACCATACGATCCGAACGTATCAACTGTGTTTAGATCGATCTTATGTTTATATGTTGTTACTTCTAGCATTTTAGTTCCTCTCAATATTTTATGTTTATAGTTTTAGAAAACTTTTCTACGAGCGGGATAGCATCTGTGAATGCTTCTTCTTCCCACCATCGATCACTATAAGGAAGGTCTGCTTGTTCATCCAGTAGCGCACCCAAGTTCTGAGTCATGTATTGTTTGACGTGTATCATTTCATGAGCTAACGTAGTGAATATATGACCCAAATCTCTGTTATCCTTTATTAGTATAGTATACTTGCCGTCTGGTTCATCAAAACACATGCCGTTATTACCAACTATATCGTGTGCTTCAACTGATATTTTACGTGGTAGTATTCCATATTCTTTACATGCAAACCTAATAAACCTAACAGCCAAATCATTTAACATTTCGTCTTCGTCGATATGCACGTCAATAATCATTTTAATGGTTTCTTCAAGATTTCGTTTGAGAATATTGACCACATTGCTGCTTCAGTATCATATGCCTCTCGTTCCCACGGCAAATCCATATAATTACCAGTGACTTCTTTACCTAACCAACGAGACGGCGCTTTACCTACACCAGAAATAAGTTCACCTCTGATATATTGCTTTGCGTGTACCATTTCGTGGAATAAAGTTTTGCAGATTTCTGTTCTGCTTAACTTTGGATTAATGCCAATCGTAATACCTTCTTCTAAGTCGTAATCACAAAAGCCACAAGTTCCATCTTCGTGATCTTCGAAATCAATTTCAATTGTTTCATCGATCTCTAAGAAATCTGCTGCGAATACAACCATCTTATCCATTAACGGATTTGATACTTTTGAAGGTTTGCCGTAAGTTGAGTAGTACATAATTAATTCTCCTTAATACAGACCTATATTGATTCTATAGGTCTGTACACTGTTAAATCCCTTCGAGATCTAGAATGAATTGTTTCTTAGGAGTAGTTGACTCCCAATAACGTACATCTTTTTCTGCAGACTTAATATCTTTAGCAAGTTCCTTAACCATCTCGTCTGTCAAACTCATGATGTTAATTCTAAGTAGACGGTCGATGTCTTCTTTAGCAGCTTGAGTGTGATCGAGAATTTGCTTTGACACTGCAGCTTTCTTTTGGTTTTTAAACTTAATCTTATCATCGAGTACAGATTGAATAAATTCCATCTTAACTCTCAACCAACGAATAGCTTCGTGCGCTTCTACTTTACGTAGAGCAATACGCTTATCAAGAACTGTAAGTCTGAATTCACAGAAATCCTTAATCAGTTCGCGCTCATCTTTATATTGACGGAGCTTACCTTTATGATCGATCACAGTAAGGTTTTCGCTTAACGGTTTGCTAAGTTTGAACTTACGCATAATACGCTCATCAGTCCATGCGTTAGCTGACGCAAGCTTTAACTTAACTTCAAATCTAAAACCTTGCTTGTCACAAAGATCTTCGTATGATACTATATCGTTATTATCTTCAAGAGCATCTAATACTTTTACATATGCTTCACGATCATAACCATAAGGTACTTCAGTGATTGTTACTACAGTCTTGCTTGTGCGTTCAAAGATACCGCGAACAGTGTAGCGTTCTTCTTCATTATCATATACAACACTACCTTTGAACTCAGGAAACTTAATCTGGAGTCTCTTCGCTATAGTACCACTCGTTAAATACTCACGAACAGCATCAGAGAGCGCTTCTTCGGCACGAGGAAGGATGTTTGTTGCAAATCCAGTAGCAATACCTTTAGTTCCGTTGGCTAATACCAAAGGAATAACAGGTAGATAGAACATTGGTGGTTGATGTTCTGGATCGTCATGTACTGGAGAAAGATCGGTATCTTTAACATACTTTTCAAAGTTAGAATGAACACGAGTGTAAACATATCGTGCTGCACCTGGTTCTTGTACAAGACGAGTACCAAATGATCCACGACCTTCAACTAAACAAACGTTGTTATTCCAAGTTGCGGCCATAAGTTGACCAGCACCAGCAGCTGATGTTTCACCGTGATTGTAACCGTAATCAGAAATAATACCTGCAACAGCAGATACTTTCTTGAAGTCACGCTTTGAATTTAGCAATGAAGAATAAAGATAAAAGCGTTGAACTGGTTTTAAACCATCGATCATGTTTGGAATAGCTCTTGACTCTACAGTATACATTGCAAAGCTCAACCATTCGTTTTTAGCAACGGCAGAGATAGGGTAATCTCTTGTTCCGTCATCTGCTTTAGTAAATTCTAGTACGCTCATTTAAAATATTCTCCGTTAGTATAGTGTGTTCCACTATTTGATATTGCCCACTCAATGCAGTTATGCCATTCATATGTACCAACTGCTCTAAGCTTCTTGTACCATAAAATGAAATTTATGATTCTATCCATACTACTACATTATTCTCCATTAGTAAACGGCTATGCGAACATATAATCTTTTCGCAATTGTGCTTCTTTACCAAACATCATCTGAAACATAGATGCATCATCAACTGTTACAGTATCATACTGAGGTTGATTGATAATCACATCATATTCTTCTTCGGTCAATGAGCCAAGACCTTTAATATAACGATGCTTCCAACCAGATTGTTTGGCTTTAAACTCTGATGCTTCTTCGTAAGTATAGAACCATTTAACTTTATCACCTGATTTTGAAATCATGATTGGTGTACGAGTAATCTTAACTCGCTTTTCAGTCAATAGACGAGGCCAGAACTTATAGAAGAACGCAATTAGCAACGGACTAATATGACCGATACCATCGTGGTCAGCATCTGTGAGTGTAGCTATATTATCATACGTAGCGTTGTCTACAGAATTAGGATTATTAATATCTAAACCAAGGACTGCTACAAGCTCTGATAACTCTTTATTCTTAAGTACATCAGCAGGTTTCATATCCCAAGTATTCATAATAACACCACGTAAAGGATAAGCACCAACCTTAGTAGCATCTCTTACTTTCAACAGGAAACCCATCGCTGAGTCACCTTCTACAATTTTAAGAGTTGCTTCTTGACGGCTTGCTGCGATATGCTTTGCTACCTTTACTTTACGAAGATTTTTCTGAGCTAAAGTTGCAGCACGTTTATCAGCAGCAATCTTCTTAGCTAGTTGTGCTTCGATGATGGGATCAATAAGATCTGGTGTATTGATAATCTTCTTAGCATAGAATTCAAAGCTCTTGCAATCCGCAGTTTCAAAATGCTCACGAACATTACTCATAGGATTAGTTAAACGCTCTTTTGTTTGAGAGTCAAACTTTGGATTAACGAAGTTACGTGCAAACAATACGAATGTTAATCCACCTTTAATAGTATTCTTAGCGACCTCTACTTTAAACTTGCGTTTAATCATAGTAGTTAATTCTTCAACGATACCGTTTACTACGTAGTCTACATATGTTCCACCCATACGAGTGTTAACACCATTCACAAAGGAGTTTGTTCTAAAACCATCTTCAGATGATGTAAAGAAAAACGAAACGTTTTCTGATTTCTCAATAACAACAGTATCATTAAATAATGCAGAGTATTTCTTAAGATCTGATACGCTAATCTTCTTCTTATTAAAAGAGAAACGAATTTCAGGGAATGCCATTTGCAAACTCATCAAACGATCTTCTAACAATTCGATAGTATCTAGATTTCCAAGGCTTTCAGTTTCGAAGCAATCAAAGTCTGGTACAAAAGAAACTTCTGTGCCTGATCCGTCTTTGTCTCGTTGTGTAACTTTAATATCTTCGCCACCATTCTTACATGTGACAGCAATTAAGTTGCCCTTTGACCATGTCTTACCAGTGAATTTTGAAGATAAGAAGTTAGTAGCAGAAGATCCAACACCGTTTGTACCGATTGTGACTCTTTCGTCATCGAAACTCGTTCCTGCATTTACTCGAGTCCACGCAGCTACAGGCCGCATGATTTTCTCTTTGCTGGTCTCATCGAATATTTCATCTTGCGGAATGCCACGACCGTTATCTGTAACAGTGACCATATCCATATTAATAGAGACATCTATTTTATTAGCATGCTTGAAGTTGGTTCTGATAGCCTCATCAATCGAATTATCTAAAATCTCATCAACCATCTTTGATAGTGCTGGAACATACCGTGAGGTCTTCCATTCGCCTTTGACGAAACGCTCTACTTCTTCTTGTGAACTAGAGCCTAGGTACATCCCTATGCGCTCTCTCACATGCTGTCTTGCTGTCAAAATTCGAAAGTCGTTCGCCATTTCAAAACTCCATAATATTCTTTATATTTTACCAATCCAGTGTGAACAGTCATCGCACGGGTCGTCGATCATTAGGATCGTCCTTATTGTTGTAGGTGATATATTTATAGAATCAAAATACCACGTTCTGATAAATACTATCATACTAAATCATTACTGTACACAGGAAAATAATCATGATTACAAATTTCTTATCTCCCGTAGGGTTTAAGGTTAATGTGAAACGCTTGCCTAATGTAGAATTTTTCACACAAAGAGTATTGATACCAGGTGTCTCATCTGGGACAATAGAAACACCTACCCCTCTTTCAAATTACTACAGCACAAGCGATAGACTTTTATATCAAGAGTTAGACCTTTCGTTTATAGTAGACGAATCTATGGGCAACTATAACGAGTGTTTGACTTGGATGGAAAGTCTTACATCTACTGAAGACTTAGCTCAATTTGCATCATTAGCTGCTTCTGATGAAGGTACTGTATCTGATATTACTATTACGATATTGAACTCTCACAAGAATCCTAATATCCAATTTACGTTTCTGAATTGTTTCCCGACAAATTTAACAGGGGTACAACTAGATGTAACAGCTGATGACGTCATATATCCAGAAGCTTCCATGACTTTTAGATACGATAGATTTAAATTCCAAAAATTAAGTTGACATTTTTAGCTTACTAGTGTAGAATAGTCTTAATGATTCTAGATTAGGAAAGGGTTTTGTTTATGAGTACTGATGATATTAGCGAAGTTTGGGCTGCAGACGCTGTGATCGATGAAACTAACCTGGGTAATGAAGCAAAGAAAATTCCACAACTTCATTCCAAATATTATAACATGTACTACAGAGAAGCTCTTAAGGTTAAGAAGCTTAAGTATGACTATAAAGAACTTGAATTTGATAAGCGTGAATGGTTAAACGGCGAAATGGCCGAAGAAGATTTGCTTGGACATAATTGGAAACCTTTCCAAAAGAAAGTCATGCGTCAAGACATGGACAAATATATTCAGGCTGATAAAGACATTATTAATCTAAGTCTGAGAATAGATTATCATACTGAAAGAGCTAATTTTTTAGAAGATATTGTGAAGACAATTCACAGTCGGAACTTTATTATTAAATCAATGATAGACATTCTTAAATTCCAAGCTGGAGAATACTAATGATAAACAATATCTATGGGCATCCCGCGATCTATCCTATTATTAAACCACCAAAGGTTATAAAGGAAAAGCCACGCAAAGTTGAGCCAGTAGTAAAATCAAAAGGTGTAGATATTAAAGCATGAGTAACAAAACAATATTAAGGGCGTTAGCAGGTGAAACACTACCTATTCCTCCAATTTGGATGATGAGACAAGCTGGTCGTTACTTACCAGAATACCGTGCAACTCGTGCTAAAGCTGGCGATTTCTTATCGTTATGCTATAATCCAGAGTTAGCTGCAGAAGTAACATTACAACCAATTCGTCGTTATGGGTTTGATGCTGCTATTATGTTTGCAGATATTCTACTAATACCTCAGGCTCTTGGTTTAGATTTAAGCTTTGTTGCTGGTGAAGGTCCTCGTCTATCTACTATAACCACATACGGAGATTTTAATAATCTTAAATCAGTTGATGGAATAGATGAGACACTTAGTCCAATATACGAGACTTTAAAAATTCTTTCCTCAGAATTACCAAAAGAAACAACTCTGATTGGATTTGCTGGTGCTCCATGGACAGTAGCAACTTATATGATCGCAGGTCAAGGTACTAAAGATCAAGCTCCGGCTCATCTATTAAAAGATACAGATCCTATTTTGTTTCAAGCTATTATTAATATTATTACAGAAGCAACGATAGAATACCTTAGTAAACAGATTGAAGCTGGTGCAGAGGTAGTTAAATTGTTTGATAGTTGGGCAGGATCTTTAAAAGGTGAAGACTTTAAAAAGTATGCCTTGGAACCAACTAAAAGAATTATAAAAGAACTTAAACTTAGACACCCTGATACGCCAATCATCGCGTTTCCAAGAGAAGCAGGACATAACTATATCGGGTTTCAAAAAGAAACAGGCGCTGATTGTCTTGCATTAGATAATTCTATTAATCCTGCTTGGGCCGCGAAGCAACTTCAAATAGATGGTTGTGTGCAAGGTAATCTAAAATCATCTCATATGGTTAGTGGTGGACAAGATTTAATAGATGATACTAAAAAAATTGTTCAATCTTTTAAAGATGGTCCTCATATCTTTAACCTTGGTCATGGTATAACACCAGATGCAAATCCTGATAACGTTCAGTTGATGATAGACACTGTAAGAAACTCGTGAAATTTACCCTGGCGTATATAGATAAATAGTATCATAATATACGATAGTGGAGATTTTTGTTATGGAAGTTGTTAATGTAGAACAGATAAATGCTGTGCATCTTAGGATCACTGCAGACTCTGGTATTAAGATGGAACTTGAACAATACTTCAGGTTTCAACCTAATAATTACCAGTTTTCTCCTGCATATAAGAACAAGGTTTGGGACGGTTGGATAAGAATATTCAACGCAATGAAACCTGTTCTATATGTAGGTTTACTCCACAAATTAAAAAAATTCTGCGAAGAGCGTGAATATGAACTAAGAGCTTCTGATCAGTTACTATTCGGTGAAAATATTCCAGAAGATTACGGTTACGAGATCGCAAAAGAAGTAGATTGTAAATTCGAACCAAGAGATTACCAAAACAAATATATCGTAGATGCTTTGAGAGATAATAGATCATTGTCTTTGTCGCCTACATCTTCTGGTAAGTCTCTGATTATTTACTTAATTCAACAACATTACTTTAGAAACTATGATCATCGTACTCTTATTATTGTTCCTACGATTGGACTAGTGCACCAAATGTACGGAGACTTTGTAGACTACGGTTGCGATCCATCAATGATGTACAAAATTCAAGGTGGCATAGATAAAAATACAAATGCCCCTATAGTAATTTCAACTTGGCAATCTCTTATTAAATTAAATAAAGATTGGTTCAGTCAGTTTAAAGTTGTGTTAGGAGACGAAGCACATTTATTTCAAGCTAAATCATTACAGAAGATTATGGAATCTTTAGACGAGTGCTATTATAGACATGGATTTACAGGTACATTGAAATCAGAAGAAAGCAAAACTCATAGACTAGTTCTTGAGGGTTGTTTCGGATCTGTAAGAAAACATGTTACTACTAAGGATCTCATGGATGCAGGCACAGTTGCAGATTTTAACATTAAAGCAATAGTGTTATCACACAGTGTCGAAAACCGTAAGGCATTTAAAAAGGCTTTAACTAAAGTAGATAATCCAAGCAAAAAATATCCGGCTGAACGTGAATACCTTGTAAACCACGAGAAACGAAATCTTTTCATTCGCAATCTTCTATGGTCTTTAAAAGATCAGAACAACTTAGTATTGTTTGATTTAGTAGAGAAACATGGCAAAATCTTAGAGCCAATGCTGCGTAAAGATGATCGTCAATTACATTTCATATATGGTGCAACAAAAGGTGATGAAAGAGAACGCATAAGACATTTAATTGAGAATGATCCTGTTAAACAACACGATATTCTTGCATCATATGGAGTGTTCTCAACTGGTGTAAACTTGAAGAAGTTGGACAATGTGATATTTGCTTCTGGATCTAAATCTGAAGTTAAAGTATTGCAATCAATCGGGAGAACCTTAAGAAAGGGTAATGATGCAGATAAAGCTACTCTATATGATATCGCAGACGATCTTAGCGTTGGATCATACTCTAATTACACTTTGACTCACTTTAGAAAAAGAGTCGAGATCTACGGGCAAGAACAGTTTGCCATGAAGATATACACTATAGAAATCTAATTATTATTTTATAGTAGATAAGACTATTCTACACGGCATCCCAGAAATGTCAACAAAAAAGGAAGCTTTAATGTTTAATGAATACAGTGACTGGTTTAAAGAACTTCAAAACGATATATGTAACACAATCGAATCAATAGATAGTAAGATGGAAACTCATGAAGCACCAGCCAAAGAAGGTTGGACTCAACTCCACAAAACTATCAGAGGCAAAGTGTTTGAGAAGGGTACTGTTAACTTTAGTAAGATTAACGGTGAATTTGATAAAGAGTTTGCACATGAAATACCAGGAACAGATGAGCATAACCTGTATAAAGCAACTGGAATTAGTGTAGTATTACATCCAAAGAATCCTCATATGCCAGCAATGCATTTTAATACGAGGTATTTGGAGACTAGCACTAAAGAATGGTTTGGTGGTGGTATGGATATTACACCTTGCATGGATTTTGATAAAGAAGGATACCATGATACATTAAAAGATATGTGTGATAAGCACGATAAGAGTTACTATCCTGAGTTTAGTAAAGCATGCGATGAGTATTTCTTTCTGCCTCATAGAAATGAAACAAGAGGAGTTGGCGGTATATTCTTCGAATATCATGATCCGTCAGATATGAGCTTTGATTTTGTTAAAGATGTAGGCCGCACATTCAATCAAATGATCGATACTTTTTCTTGGTTATATTCTGTCACACCTTACAAAGATGTTGATAGAGAAACTTTAGAAATAAAGCGTGGCAGATATGTAGAGTTTAATTTATTGTATGATAGAGGAACAAGGTTCGGTTTTAAAACTGGTGGTAATATGGATGCAATTCTTATGAGCCTTCCTCCTAGTGTGAGGTGGAAATGATGAGAGTTGGTGTAAGAGGAAGTGATCTTGCTTTGGCATACGCAGATAAAGCATGCGGATTATTACAATGCGATACTGAAATAGTTGTTATTGAAACGTTAGGTGATCTTAACCCGGATTTACCAGTCCACGAAATTGGTGGTAAAGGAGTGTTTTGTTCAGCAATCGAAAGTGCATTACTTGATAATGAAATCGATGTAGCTGTGCATAGTCTTAAAGATATGCCTGGTGATTTTGAACATCCTGATCTTATTGTCTCAGCATATATCGAGCGTAGTTCACCATATGACGTTATCATAGGTAAAGTCTTTGATGGATTTACATTGGGTACATCATCACCTCGAAGAAGCGAGCAGTTGAAAGCTGAGTTTGGGCATTTGAATGTAAAGATTAAACACATAAGAGGAAACATCGATACTCGTCTTGCAAAACTTGACGCTGGTGAATATGATGCTATAGTATTAGCAGAAGCTGGATTGATGGCTTTAGCTATTGATAGAATAACAACAAGGTTACCTATTATTCCAGCTGTTGGTCAAGGAACTATTGCTTTACAATGCAGAAAAAATGATGTAGATACAATTAAGAAAGTAAGAATGGCTAATCATGATTTAACAGAGCGTCATTCTAAACTAGAAC
>Ga0307488_10002982_pt1 | contig 14200 bp, 22 predicted proteins | sample SB02metaG_FD_202248 | JGI IMG/M metagenome (GOLD analysis project Ga0307488, IMG submission 202248) | Sea-ice brine microbial communities from Beaufort Sea near Barrow, Alaska, United States - SB 0.2 | ecosystem: Environmental > Aquatic > Marine > Coastal | place: USA: Alaska | collected... | reverse complement strand
CGATCGTGTCTTAAGTCAAGCGAATCCGAAACCCCGTTTGCCCCCCCACCCGATCTGCGTACGTCGGGCATGTATCAATCCCCGCGTCAAGGGCTGCCGCTGTTGTGTGACTCAAGAAACGAGGGTTCAATGTGCGTTTCAATGACGCGGCTGGCGACATCTGCCGTGCCCTGCCAGCACAGCAGACTCCTCATCGCTATCAGGCCACAGAAACGCCTCGCCTAGAAGCTCTTCGTCCACTGTCGAGTGCACCAGCTTCAGCAGCGTGCCTCTGGCTAGGGAGTGGCAAAGACAGCTCACAATGTCTGCATCGCATTTGTAAACCGAACTCCAAGATTTAGATGACTTCCTATGACGTGGCGAGCATTGACTTCCAAGCCCTACCTGCGGCGCCGTCCAGGGTCACGATCGGCCCGGGCGGCCAGGGCTGGGGGGGCGTCGGTTTATCTGTCTGCTCGGATCCTTCTGTCGCAGCCGCCGCCGCCGCCGACGCCCCCGCCGCTGCCGCCGCCGCCGCTGCGGCCGCCGCCGCCGCTGCCACTTTCTCCGGAGCCGGGTACACTTCAAATATCCGCAGACTGCGGAGCGCAGCGAGCCGTGAGGGGGACCCCGCGTCGCCCTCCCGCCCCGACCGGGCCCGGGACCCGAACCACCTCTGCTGCAACAGAAAGCTCCGCAACGCGGATGCTTCCTCCCGGGGGAACACTGCGGCGGTGAAAACACCGGCGGCGGCGGCGGTGGCGGCGGCAGCGGCGGCGGTCAGGGCGTCCATGATGTAGCGGCGCAAGTTGAAAGTAAGCAAAAATTGACAGACTGGCTTTTCAACATAGCTCTATTATAATCTAAAGCTCTGAAACCGTATAAGCTTTAAAGATGGGTTTTGATACTGTTAATCTGCACGACCATACCAGGAGCCCCGCGCCGGAGGCGGGCAGCACATGTGCCTTGATCGCGGGGTGCTTACCGGCCGCCACTGCAGCTGGCGAAGCAATGTCCAGGACAAACACGCCCGCGCGGCGCAACGCGTTGACAACCTCCATAGACAGGCCATCCGGCATCACCACCGGAGCACCGAGCGGAGCCAGTGCTCTGCCTTGCGCCGTGATGACCGGTAACAGCGGCCAACCTTCGAACTTCACCAGGCTTCCGGGGCTCACGGCCGCCAGCCGCCGCCAGAGTAGTGCCAGCATCTCTACGGAGGGGTGGCCCTCGCCCCCGCCCCCGCTTTTGCAGCCGTCCCCGAAAGACAAGCCACCGCCCACGTCCGCGTGAGGAGGCATCCACACTACCGGAGAAGCGCCTGACAACATTCCGTTAGTCCCCGCGCTCTTCCAAGCCTTTGGGATAATCTGGGGCATCAATGCCGCGAGCGCCTGGCTGGAGGGTCATTGAGAGAAGCACTAGAACCGAGATCGGAGCATGACTTATTTTCAGGGTAAATTATCGTGCAGACGCGCGGAGGAGGTGGAGGAGGAGGAGGAGGAAGAGGAGGAGTAGGAGAAGGAGGAGGACGAGGAGGAGGAGGAGGAGGAGGAAGAGGAGGAGGAGGAAGATGAGCAGCAGGAGGAGGAGGAGGAGGAGGAGGAGGAGGAGGAGGAGGAGCAGGGGATTCAACGTCGGAAAAGTGCACGTTCTCAATAATCCCCTACCTCCTCGTCAACGGGCTTGAGGTTGAGCGCCCCGGTCCCCGCCAGTGTCTCCATCCTCGCCGTGAGCGACGCATCCGCCGCCCTGTCTATACAAAGATCAGTTGCTCGGCTCAGCAGCGGCGTCTCCTCGGCGGACGGCACGTATATCGGCTGAGCGCCCACGCCCCCGGGCTGTATCATGCCGGCTGTGCCGTCAGCTAACGGTGCTAACGGCACGCCCTCGCATGAGGGCCTGCCTGATATTGCTCGCCACGTAATTCACCGCACTTCGTCCCTGATCCTCCCTGATCCTCCCTGATCCTCCCTGATCCTCCCTGATCCTCCCTGATCCTCCCTGATCCGCCAGATTTTGCACGTCACGTCATAGGATGCCATTTGACCCAAGAAGGAGGATTCAAATGCGTTGGATGACGTGGAGAGCAATTTGTGCCAGGCCCTGCCTCAAGCTCGGCGGCCGACGCCGGGTCGTCATCGATGACATCCGAGAGGCAGTAGTGCAGCAGAGTGAGCACGCGGTCCCGCGGGCGCCGCTTGGCCGCCGCCACGCGGTCCGCGGACCGGAGCAGCCGCCGCACGCCGTTGGGTGATACACGCTCGGGGTCCTTCACCTAGGGCCTGGCAGATGTCGCTCGCGACGTCACAGGATGCCGTTTGACTCAGGACACAAGGGTGCAAATGCGTGTCGATGATGTGGCGGGCAACATCCGGCAGATATTGCATGCCACGATATGAGCTGTCGTCTACCTTAATGACTCAGGGTGCAAAATGGGTTAGATGACGAGGCGGGCAACAGTTGCTGATCCTCAATACAGCCCTAATATGCATCCCTAATACACCTCATATACAACCCTCATACACCCCTAACACACCCCTATGACCAAGGAATACACCCCTAATCACTTCTAAGACTCCCCAAATACTTTCTTAACACACCGCTAATATACCCCTACACCCTCTTAATACACCGCCCCACCTTCACGGCGTGCTCCTCCAGCCGCTCCAACACCGCCGCGGGGGCATCCGTCACGAACAGCCCCTCGGCCACCAGCGCCGCGGCGAGGTCGGGGTTAGTGGCCAGCTCGTGGTCCGGGTACACCGCCTCGCGCGGCGTTATCCAGCGTCCGCCGCCGGCCGGCGTGTGCAGGATCTTGACGGTTGACAGCTGTGCGTACAGCTGTGCGACCACTGCGCCCCAGTGAGAGGGTCAACCAGATGACACTCGCCACGTCATATGAGGTCACACATAGCAGCACGGTACATGCACATGGCAGTCGTGCTTAGAGAGAGTTCAGACAGAGTCCACACTGAGTTTAGACTGAGTTTAGACTGAGTTTAGACTGAGTTTAGACTGAGTTTAGACTGAGCTTGAACTCAGCTTAACCTGAGCTTGGGCTCTGTAGCGCAATTGAACCATTGCCCAGGGTACACATGGTTTCTTTACCTGCGTATTATATTGAACATGTTTCGTTACTCGTCAGTCCCTGCCCAGGGTGCCGGCGGGGTGACCATTGGAAGGAGGGCGTAGAAGGCAGGCGTGGGGCCCAGCTTGGCGGCGGCGACGATGACCAGGCGGGCGTAGGCCGGCGCCACCACGCGCCCCAGCAGCGCGGCGTTCCACTCGGAGCGCGCCGCGCCGCCGCCCGCCATGTCGCAGCGCCGCAAGCTGAAACTGAAAGTAAACTTTGAATGCAGTTTATGATATTATAGTTTCAAGCGCTGATAGCAGACACCATACGCGGTTTCAACACGGGTTTTGACACTGGCGACCTGCACCGCACTCCTGGCGCTGAACCCTTGGCGGTTTCAACACGGGTTTCGGTACTGGCAGTGTGCACCGCCCTGCCATGTCGCCACCGAACCAGATGTCGCGGCGGTTGCTGCTCAGCTCGAAGTACGCGTTCACGTGCACCGGAAGCCCGGTGAGGACGGGGAGCGGCAGGAAGCAGAATGCTCGGCCCTCCACCACAGTTATCGGCAGCTCACTCTCAGGTGTGCCAGCCGAGCCAGCTGCAAGGTCAGCAGTGCCCGCTGTTGCGGTACCTGGCAGGAGGGTCATTGAGCACAAGCACTTGAACCGGTATCGGAGCATGACATGAGTTAAGGGTGAATGCTGATATACACGCGGACTCGCTTCTTTGGTACGTTGATTGAAAGTCGCTGGAGTGCTTGTTATCAAGACCACCCTGCCAGCTGTAAGCTCCGCCGCCACTGCCGCCCACGGCACGAGCTTCATCCCGAACTTATCCTTCCCCGCGGTGACCAGTGGCATCAGGTCCGAACCCAGCGCCTGCGACACGATGAACGACCGCGTGCTTTCGCGCCCGCCCCCGAGCCCTGGTCCCCCGATCCCCCCCGTCACGCTCCACGACTTGAATTCGAGCGTGAACGTGGTGGGAGGTTCCACAGAGCGGCCCGCCGAAAGGGCCTGGCACATATTGCTCTTGTCACGTCATAGGATGCCATTTGAGAGAGAGCTGTTTCCGCTTGTATTATGAGGCACCAGGCTTTCGCCCTGGGCCCCGTACGTCATAGGTTGGCAGTTGATTCACGGTGCGAGGGTGTAATGTGCGTTAACTGACATGGTGAGCATCTACCAGGCCATACGTGAGCTGGATGACGTGGCGAGTGGTATTAGCTGGGCCCTACCCGCGGCGAGCGCCGCCGAGGCACGGCTGAAGGCGGCGCGGTGCAGGCGCAGCTCGCTGGAGGAGTTGCTCGTCTCGGAGCTGGCCACCACGCGCGGCGCGTCGGCGCCAGGCGCCCACTCCAGCACCTCAATGCGCTCTACATTCTTCAGATACAGCAAATCCAGCACCTTCTCCCCGGCGAAATCTTTCAGCAGAGCCCGAACTCCATCCGGGGTGTAGCTCGCCTTGGTGCAGGGGCGCATGATGAAATGAGAAGGAAATCTTGAATACCACGTTCTGTGACTAGTCTTTACTGCTTAATACCCGAAGTATTTGATGCTACCGGTAGTTTTTGGCCCTTTTGGCCAGTGGTCGTAAATGGGATGTCTCATTTGGTGATTTACCAAACAAAAAACTTTCTTGAACTTTGGCCCACAGACAAGGCACACGTTTCAAGCGCCAAATCGAGTGGCTTCCAACAGAAATTCAACATGCACCACCCCGCCTTGGACAGGCGGCTGACCGCCGCCTGCTCGGCGGTGCGCAGCGGGAAACGGAACATGGTCCCCTCGAAGTGCGTCCGCATGTCGCACCCGAACGCCTCGAACCAGGGCCAAGCAGCGCATGCTCGCCAAGTCACAGGATTCCGTTTAGATCAAGACGAAGCGATGTGAATACAAGTGATAAAGATGACATGACGGGCTCTATCTACTAGACATGGTGGGAGAAACGTGCCGGGTCCTACCGCGAACGGCGAAAACTGATCGGTGTGCTGGCTCAGAATGTCGTTTGCCACAAAGTCAATGCGCTTCCCCGGGTTGGAGGCGCTGACGTTGGGGAGGAACTTGCAGTGCGGGTCGAAGAACACGATGTGCTTGCCCGATATGCAACGTCGCAACTTGAATTTGGAAGCGATAGTCTGAGAGCGCTTCATCATATTGTAGCTTCAAGCGATGAAACCAAGAGCGGTCAGAACAGGGTCAACCTGCACTCCCCTGCCGAGACGAAGGAGGGCATGTCCGTAAGGTGGTACACCGAGTTGAACCCCACGCCGAACCGCCCTGTGTGCAGGATCTTACACATACCAATGGTGCAAGCCACGTCATCCACCGCGTGGTCATAAGCAGAAAGAAGCTGATGGTGCTCGTCACCTCATCCACCGCGTGTTTGGGGTCAGGCAGATATCAATAGTAAGAGAATGGCAACAGAGCACTTCATGTAATTACGATTTACCGACAGCTCCAATCATTACGAGCACAACAGCTGTAAAGCCCTGAGCTGTAGACCCCTACAATAAATACACCGTTAATAAATACCCCCACTTATATCAATAGTGCAATGTACCTGTAGCAACATCCGTCTGACCCTACCTGTCTTGCCCACCTGCTCGCGCTTCACGCTGTCCCCAATTCTCGAGATGCTTTCGAAGTCCGTCTCGCAGGGGCTTACGTTCGTACACGTTGGAGCTTATCACAAGCACGTACGGGACACATTCATGGGTGACGTTGGGTCATTTGGCTGACAGAACAGCTCAAGTTGAGCTGAAATGGGACCGAGTGTAAGCCCCTGCCGTCTCGCGGAACGTGCTGTCATTGAAGACCAGGAGCGCGGGGCCCGGGCGCCAGAGCCGGCAACGGCGTCCCCTGTTCACCTCAACTACAGTGTCGTCACAGCTGTGGTAGCTGTGGTGGCTAAAGCTATAAGCCATCGCGGAAACTCGATGCTGACTCATTGCCCTTGGAATCATTCAAGTTATCCCTGCTTCGATACCTATAAGACGACAGGTGCTGAAACCACAGCGGAAACTTGAGTTGTCAGATGCATCCCTGCCTGGAATCCTGCGAGCTTGTCGTAGGCCAGGGAGGCGGTGCCGTGGCTGCGCTCGTCCAGGCACACCCGCACGGTCTTCGCGCCCGCGTCATCCTGCATACCGGGGGAGGACGTGGACGCGGAAATGGGTGAGTGCAAGCCGGGCAGGTGGTGTCTTCCAAGAATCCATCGCACGGTAAAGCACGGCACCCCGTCGAGAAAAAATGAGTCGGGCGCCGAGAGAGCACCCTCGGCGCAGCGGCGCGTGAGCTTGGCAAACCGGGGGGAGACGCGGAATGCAGGACGCGGGACGCGGGACGCAGGACGCGGAACGCGGGACGTGGGAGGGGTGGTGCATGCCAGGGGTTCCGCGCTTGCGTGGTCCAACCACGCTTCTTGAGCTCTGCTCCATGACGAGACTACAGCTACATAATAAGCGGCACCCCCGCCTGCCCGCGGCCGGGAAGGAAAATATACGAAAGGCATTTAAGAGCGGGTCAGCGGAGGAGCATCACCCCCTGGAGTTAGGCGTCCGGGAAGTACGCGGCAGGCGCCTGATAAAGCTACACTAGACGCGGGTATGCGTCCGACGCGTCGTGGGACGTGTGCGGCGTCGCGCGACACGGCACTCGGAGCGGGCGCGCGGGCACTCACCGCGTTCTGCACGAGCTCCTTCAAGATTGAGGTGCCTTCCGGGTAGTTGATGAGGATCTCGCGAAGCCGAGCGGTGAGGTCCACTTTCTGCCCGAAGTCATTCCACACGTCGCCGTCGCCCAGCCCCGCGCCCTCGTCGCCTTCCATGGCGTCGCGTCCCGCGCCTCGGCCTCTCCGCCCGTGCCAGTTGCGATCTTAGATGTTATAGGTGCCGTCCGCTGGGGAGAGCCACGTACTGCTTTTGTGCCGAGACACAGCTGTTGGCCGCTTTGATTGGCCGCGACCCACTAACACACGCACGCACACCGCTGACGCACGCAATGCGCGGTGGTCAAAACGCCCGACAACCGGCGACGGCGTGTCGCAAATCACCGAAGCTCAGCCAACGAAGTGACGTCAAATATTCGTGGCGAGATCCAACCGATCTGGACGCACTTCTCGGATCAGGCATAAACGGCAAAGCCACGACGTCGACTTTTGGATTTCATAAAGCAGCGCGACGACGCGCCGGTCACGTCACACTGCGGCGCATGCACGCGTACATTGTCGCGTCACAGCGCACGGCCTGCCAGGCGATCCGCTGGAGCCCTTACATCGACTATCGCGAGCTGGGAGAACGTCCTCGTTGTCTTGGCGGTCGTGAACCGACGTACTGATATTTTCAGATAACGTGACGCGGCGGCGGAGATGTCTGTCACGTGCGCATGGTCCTGCGGAGTGACGGGGACGGGGAGCCACTGCGCCGGGCGGCCTGCGTCGCGACGCACGCTCTGCGCCGCCGCTCGCCGCACATCGCCCCGCGTCACAGCTGTCGCTACAACGGCGTCAGGGGGCACGGCGTTCGTCAGCGAGGACGCGAACGGGACAGTGTTTTACTCATTCAACCCTCAGGTGGGACCTTGCGGTGTTGCTTGCCACGGCACCGGATGCAATAACTCGGGAAAGAAGGTTTTAAAACTGCGAGTGCGTTGGATGACGTTGGTCGCACTATCCGCCGGGCCCTACCCTCGGGTGACGCTCCCGGGGACCGCGAATCTCCTGCTCTTCGAACGCGATGGCTGGCAGGTGTTAGCGGGGAACGCAACCAGGTGTAAACCTATCGCGCACGGCGTCGATCACGTCGAGGTAGCCTCTCCCGAGCCGGAGCCCGACGAGCTCACCGCCGCTCTTGCCACCGCTCCTGCCGCACCGCCCGGCTTCGCTTCTTCCAGGTGGAGGGCCGCCGCCGCCGCCACCGCCGCCGCCGCCACCGCCGCTGCCGCCACCGCCGCCGCTGAACCTACCGCGACTACCGCTGTTCCTGAGGCCACCGTTCCTAAGCCCGCCGCCGCTGCTGCCGCTAATGCAGCCGCCGCCGCCGCCGCCGCTCCCCCCGCCGCCGCCGCCTCCGCCCAGCCTGCTACGCCAGCCGCTGCGCCAGCTTTTGATGTAGCTGCTACCATGACCGCTCTCGATGCCGCTTCAGCCGCCGCCGCCGTCGCTGCTCCCACCGCCGCCGCCACCAACGCCGCCGCCGCTGCCGCCGCCGCCGCCGCCGCCCCCGCTGCTCCACGACCGCCCTCCGCCGCTGAGCTCGCCGCGCGCGCCCTCTCCAGTGCCGGCGAGCACAACTGCTTCGAGGCACAGCCTGCCCGGGCCCGCTAACTACCCTCTCAGGGTGTGGACTAGGGGTGGATTAGTGGTGGATTGGGGGTGTATTTGGTGTATTAGGGGTGTGTTATGGGTGTACTGAGCCAGCCTGTCTGCCAGCCAGGGCCCGGTATAAATACCCTCGCAGGGTGTATGAGGGGTGTACAAGGGATGAATTAGGGATGTACACGGGATGGATTAGGAATGTATTAGGGGTGTAATGGCGATGTATTAGGGGTGTGTCAGGGATTAATTAGGGAGTATTAGGGTTGGATTGGGGGATGGATTAGGAGTGTAGTAACGGTGAATTGGTGGTGGATCGGGTGTATTTGGGGTGTGTTATGGGTGTATTCAGGGGTGTATCGAGCCAGCCTTGTATGCCAGCACCTTGTATGGTGAAGTCACCTATGACGGCGGCACTCAACAGATTGATATTACCCCCGACCTTGGCTAGAGGTGATCCTGGACGTGTCCAGGGGCATAAACTGCACGGGCCTCATGTTCGTGCCCGGCCCGGACGGCCGCCCCATGGTGAGGCACCGCACCGGTCTGTCCCACGTCACGGCACACATCCCTAATGCCCAACGCGATACACAATGCATGCACCGGTCCTTTCCCCCATCATGACACACGATATGCTCAAGAGGGCAGCTCAGTACGGACGCTCAATACGATGGTATACCGCTGACACCATGATGATATACCGCTAGACCGCTGACACGCTACACTTACAGTGTCACGCTCTATGCGGCGATGTGACCAACTGAGCCCGGTTTTGATACCTTGGCATGACCACATAAGCTTGGGTTTGAAACCTGGCCTTTCTCGGCGGTCTCCGCGGTGCGCAAAGGCGGCTCGGCCAAACACAAGGTGGAGGTGGGCGATGTCCTCATGGCAGGGTCACAAATATAGTTACATCACATATAATCTCTTCATTCTGTTTGTTTCCATTTGTTTTCGGTAGCTTTTACTTGATGCCGAAGCTGACACCAAGTCTAAACTCAACGTCGGCGTTTCCGTGAAACCTTGTCTCCTCGAAATCAGGGGTCTATCTACTCATGAATCGGAACCCGGTCGGACTCTCGGCTAGTCGGCCGGTGGGATTCTCGAAATGTCCAGTTCTGATTGGTCGAACAGGATGCGATACCAAGTATTCGATACCAAACCCGACGCTGAGTTTAAGCATCTCCGGTGACATTTGTTAGTCCCTTGCCGGGGGAGACTAGCCGTGTGGTGATGTTGCCGGATCCAGCCGGGTTGCAGAAGTACGGGTTGCCTCACATCATTAGGCACAACACGAAGGATGGATGCTTCGATGAAAACATGGCGGCCATGCGCACCAACTGGTAGGACCAGGGACACTATCTTCCCTATCCCCCCCATATCTCCCCCACACAACCCCCTGTATACCCCCTGTATAGCCCCCTACATATACCATGTTTACCCTCTATATACCCCATACATACCCTCTTTACACCCCCATATACACCCCCCCCTATACACCCCCTATACACCCCCTATATACTTACTAGGTACCCCTGATCTACCCCCTGATGGCGGCGATGCGGACCAACTGGTAGGACGCATATTGTGTTCTAGTGTACTGGTGCTCAGCTCGTCATTTGACACAAAGCATAGGGTATACTGACAGGGTACTGGTGCTCGCCAGCTTATCCGGCACATAGCATTCGCCCCTGTGTTTTTGAGTTATGTGCCCCCCATGATGTAACGAGTATGATCAAAGTCTGGATGACCGGGCAGGCATGTGGTTGATGACGCGGTACTTAGGGCTGAGTGTTGACTCCGTGGTTGACACTATCCGAGGAAGGCTATCGCAATCACTCAAGGCTATTTCAGACTAACGTTCACGCAACATCAACATACCTATCAAAGTATCGCGGACCTTACCAGCGGCTCGGAGCTGAATTTGCGTCTGTGCCGCGACTACGAGGCAGGGTGGTGCAGGTTGACTCTATGAAACCCAAGTTGAAACCGCCTGAAACGTAGCGCTTGAAACTAAAGTGTGATATAATGCTTTCAACTTCTGCTTTCGAATTCAACTTGAGCCTCGATTACGAGGCGCAGGGGGTGATCCCAATGCAGACGGGCTCGGTGTATTTACGCGGTAGGGCGGTGCAGGTTGACAGTGTCACAACTCTTTTTTCAATCGCTCATGGTTTCAGCGCTTGAAACCAAAATTTTGACAAACTGGTTTCTAACTTTGCTTACAAAGTCAACCTGCGCCGCTAGTACGCGGCACTCCGGCGCCCGAGGAGGACGTCAAATCGTGGGCGGCGAGGATCGCGGCTGATGCCAGAAAAGGGGATGGGAAATAGCAGAACATCATGCGAAGCAAAATAGAGCTAGACGTAAACCAGCCCCATCCACCAGTCAACCAGAGCCGGTCTAGTGTTGTGGTTTAGGCAGTAGAGCTATCAAGACGGGCATAGCTAATCCAGTGTCATAATAGACACTCCTAACGCTCTCGCAAGCCGCTGCTACAGTCAATGGCTTCAAGCGCTTTCCATCGCACGCGTCTGAATTATAGCAGACAGGCTCCGTGTTGCTTCGGCTCAGGCAAGTGCAGTGTCACAGTCCCGTGTCACAAGACTGCTACCCTCCTCTCCCAAGTTTTGAGAGGGAACGGCTTCCGAACTATTAATTTAATTACAACTGCCCGCTAGCTCCGATCTGAATACCCATTCCTTTATTAAAAATAAAAAAACACCCACCTTGAGAAGTGTCGATGTTATACGCTACACATCCTAATCGGGGAAAGACACAATCTTTCTCGGCTCGTGTGCGACTGGCTAGAGGGAAGAGAGCGCCCTGACGTGGGTGACGCCCTATGGCCGGGCCTCGCCCCCGACGCCATTGGAAGAGAGCGACCTGACATCGGTGACGCCCTGCGGGCGGGCCTCGCCCCCGGCGCCGTTGAGGCGGGCGTAGGGTGGCAGCCACCGCACGGAAGGGGCTTACACTCGTCCTATTCGCAGCTCAACGAGAGCACTTTTTGAGGGATACGTTGAGGGATACGTTGGGTACCTGCAGTAGACACATGGGTCATAACTCGTCACAAAATGGCTCACTGACCAAACTGGCTTCGGTTGAGCTTAGAAGTGGACGAGTGTAAGCCCGTGCCGCACGTACTTGCGCAGCGGCGCGCAGCGGAACGCCGGGCACCGCGCGATGGCCTCGCCCCATACCCCCGCCATCTCGCCCCCCTCCTTCGCCTCATCCTCCGCCTGCGAACCGTGTGCCTTCGCCCGCTTCTTTACACTCAACCGGACCCCACCAACGCCGTCGTCGTCTTCCCGAACAATCAGCACGTTGTCCTTCACGCCACATCCGTTCATCGCCGCCGCCACCTCAGCCTCTACCGCCAATTTGGCTGTCTCCGCCACCTCACGCTGCATGATGAGCATTTGCACCACCGCCAAACACGACAAGTGCGCGTTCTTGAGCATCCGGATGTGACCGGCCAACGGCAGGCGCGCCGTGCGCCACCCCGCCGCGGCCGCCGCCTCCGCTCGATCCAGCGCCACCCTTGGATGAGGGACAACTCGCCATGTCACGTGCCCAACAAATCACGCGCTCTGCCATGTGACTTGACAGACGAATCACGCAATGCCACCTTACTCGTTACAGCTCGGCACAAGTCATGCGATGTCACGTCGCAGGGCGGTACTGGACTCAATACACGAGTCTCTACCTGTATCGTGTGCCCTGGGGCTCGATTCAAGGACGTCGTTAAACACACGTTGTGGTGAATTGCCGTGGCGAGCATTATCCGTCGAAGCCATACCTGGGTTTTTCCTTGTGGTCGACGACTCCCCCGAGTATCAGCACGTCGCCGGGGTTTATCGACTCCAGGACGTTGGGGGAGTCAGCGGTGAGGTAGATGAGGTTTTCCTTGTGGAAGGATGCCCAGACCGCGGGGCCGCCGCCACGGGCGCCCCACGCCGACCACGGTAGACGCCGCCATGAGTTGGCTCCGGCGGCGGCGGCCGGGGTGTCGCAGTGTGTCACAAAGGGGCTTCCATCGCCAGCGGCGGCGGCGGCGGCAGATGGGGCAGCCGCCTCTGAACTATCCCCGTTGTTGGCGACCGAAGCCACCTTCGTGCAATCCTCAGCCCCGCTGTTTCCGCATTCACCCCCGCCCCGCCCCGCCTCCGCCCCCGCCCCCGCCTCCGCACCCGACCCGCTCTGTCCCGCCCCCGGACCCGCTTCCGCCCCGGCCTCCGCACTCGCCTCCGCTCCCCTGCCTCCGTTGGCGTCGTCCGCCGGGTTGTCACTGGCCACGGCGAGGAGGAACGGGTGCTTGGCCTGTTTGTTGGAGGCCACGCACATGGCAACCTGCCGGCTCAGGGCACCGTGCTCTTCGGGGGTCATGGTGTCGTCGTATGCCATGTCGAATACGATCCAACACCCGCCGTCCCCGCCACCGGAAGCGTCCGCGGCGTGTCTCCCGCCTTCACCTCCGCCTCCGCCTCCACCGCCGCTGACGTCCTCGTCGAGCCATTCAAACCCTTCGCATCGCAGCACCGGGTCGCCGACGCCGTCGCTCCGTTTCCTGGATTCCAAACCCCCCCAAGCCCGCGCTACCGTTACCCCAGGCGTGGCGCGCTCATATGCCGCCGCGTGTTCCGCGGGCTAGGGTCCAGCAGATATTGCCCGCCACACGACGTCATCCAACGCGTCTTGAACTCTCGTTCTCTTGAGATACGTGGCATCCTACGAGTATGACGTGGCAAGCATGGACAATATCTGCCAGGCCCTACCAGAGGACCCAGTCGAGTGTCGTCGCATCCGTCCCCTGTATCCCCGGCGGCATTGCGCTTCACCATGCACGACACCACCACGACAAAGGAACCGCCGCCGCCGACCCCACCGCCGCATTCACAGTCGAGGAAAAAGATCTTCGCCCCTTTGCGTCTCCGATGCCTGACCCGGAGGTTTCGAAGCGCCACGCGACCGCCGCCATCAGCCGCCGCCTCGGCGAGAGCATCCGGCGTGGTCACGCGCGCGTCTAACTCTCTCATCGTCATGGATGCCGCGCGCCGCAGACTAAGCTGCTCTAAACGCACCTCTCGTGCGAACTGAGAACAGAGGCCGGTGCCCTGTAATTGATTTTGGAGGGTGCCGAGTCTGAAAACACGAAAATGGCTCGGCCTTCGTCCACACAGTCGCCGCGCGTTACGCGCAGGACCTCGCGCTCGCCGCTCCAGCCGCCGTCCCGTCCGCGGCCGCGCGGCGATCGCCGTCAGCGCTGCGAGGTCAGGAGGGCACTACACCTGACGGCCCGCGAAGGCCACTTCTCGCAGCGCGTACTCGATGTCGGGAGGTGAGGAAGTCGGCAATGGGGCGGCAGCAGTAGCGCCGCCTGAGCCGGAGCCGCCACGACCCCGGCTGCGGCGCTCCGACGCCCCCACGCGCCACCTCTTCGTCGCCAACGCGGGGCCCATCGTCGGGGACACCCTCGCCGCCGTCGCCGATGCGTTCCAACCCTTTGGCGAAGTCGTCAGCGTCCGCACCCTCGACCCCGACAAGGCGCAACTTCTCGTCACAATGTCCTCGGTGCCCGAGGCGGCAGGGGGGCAAGCAGCGTTGCACGGCGAGCGATGTGCAGTGCTCGGTGGTCGTAAGGTGTGGGTGCAATTCTCAGCAGTCGCATCGGAGGGGAGTGAAGCAGCGTCGCAAGAGGACCTCTGGTGCCCGGCAAGGGCTTACACTCGTTCACTTCTCAACTCAACTTGAGCGCTTTTTATGGGATAGGGGGTGCGCGTAGGGGTGGTGTAGCCCATGTTAAGGGGGTGGTAGGGGGTGGTAGGG
>Ga0307488_10002981_pt1 | contig 14210 bp, 11 predicted proteins | sample SB02metaG_FD_202248 | JGI IMG/M metagenome (GOLD analysis project Ga0307488, IMG submission 202248) | Sea-ice brine microbial communities from Beaufort Sea near Barrow, Alaska, United States - SB 0.2 | ecosystem: Environmental > Aquatic > Marine > Coastal | place: USA: Alaska | collected... | reverse complement strand
TACGAGAAGATGTTTATCATGTCCCTATCATTGCTAAAGAACCTTGGAGACGGTAAGTTACGTCAAGATTCCTACCGTTCTGGGCAGTATAGAGTCTCCCCCAAGTAAGGAACTAGTAAATGTCAATCAGCCAAGCAATGTGTACTTCTTTTAAAGTCGCTCTACTAGACGCAGAGATGGATTTTAGTGCGAATACTACACAAACATTTAAGATAGCGCTGTACACTTCTAGTGCTAGTATAGACGCTACTACGACAGCTTACACCACTGATAACGAGGTAGTAGGCACGAACTACGTTGCGGGAGGAAATACGTTAACTATTTCTACTAACCCTACAAACGGAGGCTCTGGCACAGTAGCTTTCCTAGACTTTGCAGACACTACATGGGCAGCATCTTCTATTACCGCCCGTGGCGCTTTACTATACAAGGCGGGGGGTACTAACCCTGCGATAGCCGTGTTAGATTTCGGGGCGGATAAAACTACTAAAACCAGCGACTTTGCAGTGCAATTCCCCGCCGGTGATGCTGCTAACGCCATAGTGCGGGTAGCGTAAACAAATAACTTAGCCGTGTGAGGCCAAACAAATGACAACGCAATATACTCCAATTCTAAAACTAGCCCTGCCAGTGCAGGGTGAACTTAGCGGTACGTGGGGAGATGTAGTAAACGACAACATAACCTCGATGATCGAACAGGCTATTGCGGGACGAGTTGTTGTAAACACTTGGACTACTAACTCTCACGTCTTAACCAGCGCTAATGGTCTTTCCGCAGAGTCGCGTGCAGCCATGCTATCTCTAACTGATTCTACTACTGCTTTGAATGGCGCAGGTAGTGTAATCTGCCCCGCCCTAAGTAAGACATACATCGTTAAGAATAGCACCGCTCAGATAATTACTGTAAAAACGTCTTTAGGTACGGGCATAGCAGTTCCAGTGGGCAAGACAATGCTCGTGTTCTGTGACGGCACTAACGTATTAGAGGGCGTAGACCACGTAGTTACCCTTTCTGCGGGGGTTCTCACGATTGGTGGCGGGACTTCAGTTAACTACATTGACACCGACGGTACCTTTACGGCCAATAGCGATGATAGGCTAGCCACACAAAAAGCCACTAAGTTGTACGTCGATACTCAAATAGGCACAGCGGACACCCTTTCTGAGGTTCTGGCCCTAGGCAACACGACTGGTGGCACAGACATAGTTGCTTCTACTACCGACAAAGTTCAATTCCGTGACGCCGCTATATACATTAACTCCAGTGCTGATGGGCAACTTGACCTTGTAGCCGATACTGAAGTGCAGATAACTGCCCCCACTGTAGACTTAAACGGTCTTCTGGACTTGCAGGGTACCCTTAATATCGGTACCGGAGGGGCTACAGTTAACCTCATCGACAACGGTGATGTAGCTACCAATAGCGCCGTCAGGTTGGCCACACAGCAAGCTGTTAAGACCTATGTTGATAATAACGCGGGTACCGAATACACGGCTGGCACTGGTCTGGACTTAACGGGCACAGAGTTTTCGTTAGAGGCGGCTACCGCTACTGTTGACGGGGGCGTACAATTATTTAGTGACACAGTTCAGACTGTAGCTTCTGCTTCTGTTACTGCTACTGCTTCCAGAACTTATGGTATTCAGCTAAACAGTGACGGCCAAGCAGTTGTTAACGTCCCTTGGGCAGAGGGCAGTTATGTCCTCCCCGCTGCTACTTCTACAGCACTGGGTGGCGTAGAACTTTTTAGCGACACCGACCAATCTGTAGCTGCTAACTCAGTAACTACTACTGCAAACAGAACTTACGGTATCCAGCTAAACTCAGCTAATCAAGCTGTTGTCAACGTCCCTTGGGTTAATACGGAGTACACGGCGGGTACTGGGCTGGACTTAACGAACACAGAGTTTTCTATAGACAGTAGTGTCGTTACTTTGACAGGTTCGCAAGCCCTATCAAACAAGTCTGGAGTTATATCCCAGTGGACTAACGATGCAGGGTACAGCACTACTACAGGTACAGTAACTCCATCTAGCACCGATACGTTTACTAACAAATCGGGCAACATTTCTCAGTGGACTAATGATTCTGGGTATACCGATAACGAAGGTGACATTACTGCTGTAACTGCGGGTACTGGTTTAACTGGCGGCGGCACTACAGGGGCTGTAACCCTTAACGTAATTGGCGGTGACGGTATTACTGCCAACGCTAACGACATCGCCCTTGACCTCGCTACCTCAACGGTAAGAGGCGGAATCGAGCTATTTAGCGACACAGACCAATCTGTAGCTGCTAACTCAGTAACTACTACCGCAGGCAGAACTTATGGCATTCAGCTAAACTCAGCTAATCAAGCTGTTGTCAACGTGCCTTGGGTTACAGGTTCTGGTGGCGGTATTGCGCTGACTGATCTGTCTGTAACTGTAGCTTCAGCAGGTACTGCTAATCTATCTTACGATGACAGTAGCGGTGTCTTTACTTACACGCCGCCAAACCTTTCTTCCTATTTGACAGCCGCTAGCACTGCAACTTTGACTAACAAGTCTGGTAACATTTCACAGTGGACTAATGATTCAGGGTACAGCACTACTACAGGTACAGTAACTCCATCTAGCACCGATACGTTTACTAACAAGTCTGGTAACATTTCTCAGTGGACTAATGATTCTGGATATACCACTAACGTAGGGGATGTAACTCTTGCTGGCAACAATACCTTTACGGGCAACAATGCTTTCTCAACAGAAATTGCTGCAAACGGCGGCATTGCCTTGGGCGATAGTGACAAGATTACGTTTGGCACTAGCGATGACCTAGAAATCTACCATGACGGAAGCAACTCAGTTATTAAAGATTCTGGAACTGGCATTCTAAAGTACACTAGTGATACGGCTGGCTCTCTCGGTGTTGTTTTTGAGATAGAGAACACAAACGCTACAGTTAGTTCTGGTGCTTTTATATCGTTTAAAGATAGCCTTGGTTTGACTCCTCCAAGAACAGGGGCTTTAGGCAGCGTCCTTTATGTAACAACCAATGACGAAACGAACGGCAATCAACCTGCTATAATATGTCATCCTTCTGACGGTGTAACGCTATATGCCGCCTCTGGTGACGGTGCGCGCTTACAGACGACTACTACAGGCATAAATGTTACTGGAACTGTTGAGTTTGATGGCTTGTCTGGTACTGGTGCTGTAACGGTTACCGACATTCTTGATGAAGATAACATGGCAAGCAACAGCGCCACTGCTCTTGCAACCCAACAGTCAATAAAGGCTTATGTTGATGCGAACGCTGGTGGTGCTGGCGACATTACTGCCGTAACTGCGGGTACTGGTTTAACTGGCGGCGGCACTACAGGGGCTGTAACCCTTAACGTAATTGGCGGTGACGGTATTACTGCTAACGCGGATGACATAGCGGTAGATAGCACTGTTATAAGAACTACGGGCGCTCAAACAAAAAGCGGACAGATGAACTTCAGCGATGTTGTCCGCATTAACAACACCAACGCAGTTTTAAGACTGACGGCAGGAGTCAATGAACCTGCAACAATACAGTTTGGCGATTCTGGCGACTTTGATATAGGTAAAATTAGTTATGCCAATGATAGTAACTCAATGTCATTCACTACTAACACTGGTGAAAGGGCTAGAATTACTTCAGCAGGTGACTTGCTCGTAAGCAAAACCGCCTCTAACACGACTGTTACAGGTTGTGAGCTTAAAGCTAACGGCTCTATAGCCTCTACGATAGACATTGCTGCTTTAAGTGGTGGCATTCAAGTTAGGAATAACGGTGGCACAGACTCTCTTACAGGTTTAAGGTGCTATAACGGTGTAGCCGACATATATACTACAAGCTCTACTGGAGGAGGCCACAGCCTTTCTATCAGTGGTGGTGGAAGTGGAGAGTATGCGCGATTCACTAATGCTAAAAGACTTGGCATAGGCATTACCGCCCCGACTCAGGCACTGCATGTTGTTGGTGACATAGTTGCTACAGGTAACATTACGGCTTACTTCTCTGATGAACGCCTTAAAGACTTCAAGGGAACCATCCCTAACGCACTGGACAAGGTATCCCAACTTAACGGTTACTACTACACTCCTAACGAAACTGCCCAAGCTCTTGGCGTGGACAACAATGGCGTAGAGGTAGGTGTTTCTGCTCAAGAAGTAGAGGCTGTACTGCCTGAGATTGTCACTGACTCTGTGGTAGGAAAAGACTACAAGACCGTAATGTATGAAAAACTAACCCCTCTTCTTATTGAAGCAGTTAAAGAACTAACTCAGAAAGTAGCGGAACTTGAATTAAGACTAGATAAGGTGGAGAAATAACATGGCTATACTTTGGAACATTGTGGCTTTAGACGCTAACGTAGCTACGGGCGCAATTAACAATGCTCATTGGGAAGCTTCTGACTACGAAGTGGTTGATGGCGTAACCCATAGAGGCCGTAGGTATGGATCTATCGGCCTTGAAGCTAATGTAGACGCTGAAGGTTTTATCCCTTGGGCTGACGTTACTGAAGAAACCGCTATGGCATGGACTAAAGCTGCCTTGGGTGAAGAGGAAGTTGCCTCTATTGAAAGCTGCATTGCTGATGACATTGCTAAGTCTAAAGTGCCAGTAACTACTAGCACTAATCCGTGGGAAATGGGAGACGACTTCTAATGACCCTCGCCGCTTCAGGAACGATGTCTATTGCTGGCACTGCCACTGACAGGTCTATTCAGGTAGAACTTAGCGGCAACGGTACTACGCAGATGTCTATGAATGACGCTGCGGTTAGGGCGTTAGGCGATCAGACGGGAGCAGGTAGCGCAATTAACATGTCTACTGATTTCTACGGCAAGTCTGCTGGTAGTGGCCCTCCAGCTCAGTATCTTCCTGTAAGCCTTAGTGGAACTGACAGCGCAACTGATAGCTCTATACCTGCTCTGATACCGCCTACTGATAATGTGCAGATAACCGGAACAACCTATTGGCGCAGAGTAAGACTAACATCTAGTCAGGCAGGTAGCTTTAGGCTTTATGTTAGACCTAGACGTAACGGTACTGCGACTAGCTATCGGGGTGATATACAGGCCAATATGTTTATTGTGACTCAATCAGGAACCGAGACTGAAACACCCCTCACCACCATCGCCACTACTGGCTGGGAGAGATCAGCTATATCATCTTCTTCTACTACCCCGACAAGTTGGAGTACAGTAAGTACAACTTCTGCTAGTGGAGGACTGTTTTATATCAAGGTATCTGCCGCACCTACAGCAAGCACTGGCACAGGCCGCCTTCAGAATTTTATATCCACTACTAGCGGCTTTGGGTTCTTTGAGACAAGTGGAGCCGCAATTACGTCCTCATACTACTGGCTCAGATCACCCGCTTATACCTTAGCCGTTGGAGATACTGTTGACTTTTACTACGGCGTAGACGCTTCGTCTATTGGTGAAGTCGCGTTCTTCTTGGCTTAAACACTATTAATACTTAATTACTTTAAAGGAAACAAAAATGAAATATTTACTAGTACTAGCAGCGTTAACTCTATCGGCCTGTAACACGTTTAACGGCGCTGTTGATGGTTCACAAATGATCGTAGGCACCACTGTTGACTCGGCGCAGTCCATGGTTACGGATACAGCTAAAGGCGTTGGCGCAGGATCAGCTACGTTTGTTGAAGGCATTGCCACCGACATCCGCAAAGCGTCTGAGTAAATGTTAGCCGAGATTACCGCCGCCAATGCTGCGTTTAAGCTTATCAAAACTGCGCTTAGTAACGGCAAGGAGCTTTACGACTGTTCAGAAGCGGCGAAATCTTATTTTACTAACAAGAGCGCTATAACCAAGCGCGTTGCTCAAAAAGGCAAGTCTGACCTCGATGCTTTTATGGCCCTTGAGAAAATCAAAGAGCAAGAGGAATGGCTAAAGGACTATATGGTCTACGCTGGCCGAGCTGAGATGTATAGCGACTGGCTCAACTTCCAAAGCGAGTGCAAACGGGAGCGAGAGAGAGTCGCTAGGTTGGCTGTACTTAAACGCCACGCCACACTAAAGCTAATTAAACAGTTTGTTACCGTTATAGGTATAGCGGTAGCGGTAATTCCCATAATGATTTACGTAGTAATACTTACGGCACAAGAGTACAAATAATGACCACAGTCAAAGAGATGGAAGTAAAACTAAACGGGCATGAAAAAGAATGCGCTGTAAGGTATGCCAATATAGAAAAGCAATTAGACCAAGGCAATGCCAAGTTTGATAAAATTAATACTCGATTTGATGCTGTTGATAAGCGGTTGTGGCTTCTTTATCCCTTTGTGCTAGTCTCTCCTTTCCTAGAGAAACTATTCCAATGAGTATATTTAACTCTTTAATAGCACCCGTAACTGGTCTTCTTGACAAGTTTATTCCTGATGCTGATACCAAGCAGAAGATTGCGCACGAACTAGCGACTATGGCCGAAAAGCACGGTCAGGAAATAGCCCTAGCGCAAATTAAACTTAACACTGAAGACGCTAAAGGTAATTGGTTTCAATCGGGCTGGAGACCAGCAACCGGCTGGATCTGTGTCGCTGGATTTGCCGTAAACTTCCTTATTTCGCCATTAGCTGCACCTTTAGGAATAGTAATACCACAAGCGGATACCACGGTTATGTTGCCTGTATTGCTTGGTATGTTGGGTCTGGGTGGTATGCGCACTGCGGAAAGGATGAAGGGTAAAGGCAAATGAAGTACTTCAAACTCTCAGATTTTAACTGCCAACAGACGGGTAACAACGAGATGTGCGAGGATTTCTTGGTAAGACTTGATAACCTACGCGAGGCTTGTGGGTTTCCGTTCGTAATTACTTCGGGCTACAGAGACCCTAGACACAGCATAGAAGCACGAAAAGCTAAACCCGGAAAGCACAGTGAGGGCGTTGCTTCAGATATACGTATCTCTAACGGTGCAGAAGGGTATAAAATAGTCTCTGAGGCAATGAAGGCTGGGTTTACTGGCATTGGAATTGCTAAGACATTTATCCATGTAGACGACCGAAAAACTACTCCGGTTGTCTGGTCATACTAGTAGGTAACCCATGTCCCTTAAAAAACTACAGCTAAAACCCGGTATTAACCGTGAGAACACTCGCTATACTAGTGAGGGCGGTTGGTATGAGTGCGATAAAATTCGGTTTCGTCAAGGCACGCCGGAGAAGATTGGGGGGTGGCAGCGTATATCTGACGCTACGTTCCTTGGCATATGCCGATCTCTATGGAACTGGGTTACTTTGGGTGGGCAGAACCTAATCGCTGTAGGCACTAACTTAAAGTACTACATTGAGAACGGTGGCGCTTACAACGACATAACTCCTATACGCGCCACGGTGGTACTGACTAACCCGTTCGAGACTACTAGTGGTTCGCCTATAGTAGAAGTTACTGACGTAAACGGGGGCTATACAGACGGCGATTTTGTTACTTTTAGTAACGCCACTGCGGTTGGAGGTCTCACTCTAAACGCCGAGTATCAGCTAACTGAGACTACAACAAACAACGTATACACAATAGATGCAGGGACTAACGCCAGTTCTAGTGCTACAGGGGGCGGCACAGTAACGGCTACCTACCAGATCAATGTTGGCCCTGCTTTTGCTATCCCCCTAGTTGGTTGGGGGGCTTCAAGTTGGGGTGTCGGTGCGTGGGGCGTAGGTGACTCTTCTACTACTAGCCTACGTATATGGAGCCAAGCTAACTTCGGAGAAGACTTAATATTTGCTCCTCGGGACGGCCCTATATACTTTTGGGATGCCACTACAGGCTTAACAGTGCGTGGGGCGTTGTTAACAGGTACAGACATACCTACATCTCAAAAACTAATCCTAGTGTCGGACGTCAACCGATTTGTATTTGCTTTTGGTGCTAACAACCTCGGTTCTTCCCAGCCTAACCCTATGCTTATTCGTTGGTCAGACCAAGAAGACGCTACTAACTGGTCACCTTCCTCTACTAACCAAGCGGGGGACATCATACTATCTAACGGCACAGAGATTGTAGCTGCCCAACAGGCGCGTCAAGAAGTACTAGTATGGACAGACTCCGCTCTGTACGCGTTACAGTACGTCGGTGCTCCTGCCGTGTGGACTGCGCAGTCCGTTGGCGAGAATACATCTATTGCCTCTCAGAACGCTGTGGGTTGGGCTAATGGTGTGGCTTATTGGATGGGACGAGATAAATTTTACATGTACGATGGGCGTACTCAACCGCTCGAATGTGACTTACGAAAGTTTATATTCAACGACTTTAACACCCTACAGTACGAGCAAGTGTTCTGCGGTACTAATGAGTCCTACCACGAGATTTGGTGGTGGTATTGCTCCAGCAGTTCTAGCGTAGCCGACAAATATGTAGTGTATAACTATGTAGAAAAAGTATGGTACTACGGCAACATGAGTCGTACTGCATGGCTTGATTCGGGGCTAAGAGACTTCCCTCTAGGCGCTACGTACAGCAACAACTTGGTTAATCACGAGCAGGGCGTTGACGATAACGAAGGGTTGACTACCGCTCCTATAGCGGCGTACATATCCTCCGCGCAGTTTGATCTGGAAGACGGGCATCAGTTTGCCTTTATCTGGCGTATCTTGCCGGACATTACGTTTGATGGGTCTGAAGTAGGTTCTCCTAGTGCGACTATGACCCTGTTACCCCTACAAAGTTCCGGTTCAGGGTATAATAACCCCGCTTCTGTAGGCGGTACCAATAGCGCAGGTATTACACGTTCGGCGGTATTGCCGGTAGAGCAGTTTACAGACCAACTATTCATACGTGTACGTGGACGACAGCTAGCGATAAAGGTAGAATCTAGCGAAATAGGTGTTACTTGGCAGTTGGGTAGCCCTCGTATAGACATGCGTTCAGACGGGAGACGGTAATGGCGGTAGACAACACAAATTACAACGTACCGTTTCGTGCCCCCGCGTTGCCCTACCCCCCAACAACGTACGATGCGCAGTCGTTTGAAGAGTTTAATAAAATACTGCGCATTTATTTTAACCAGCTAGATAACGCTCTGAGAAATGCTATGGCCGCAACAGTACCTTACGAACTACAAGTGTCTCAAGGCCAAATTGCAGGCGCTACTTCGTTTTATAAGTTCGGATTTAACCCTGACATAGATGGTACTGAAGAGACTATTTGGACGCAGGGCGGGAATGTGCCTTGGCCTATAGCGGCTTTTACTGCTTACATAGTTAGTGATAACGCTGCGGACAACGGTACTTCTACTACTGGCGCACAGACTGTGCAGGTCGAGGGGCTTGATGCTGACTACAATATTAAGTCTGTTTCTGTCACGCTTGATGGTACAACCGAAGTTGCTATATCTGGTACATGGATACGTATTAACAGAGCATTTGTTACTCTTTCAGGCGCTGGGGGTACTTCGGCTGGAACACTACACATACAAAGCTCTGGGGGTGGTGTGATTTATGCTGACCTTAGTACCGGTAACCAGACTCAGATGGCGGTATATACTGTCCCTGCGGGGCACACTTTGTACCTTGATGACGTTAGCTTTACCGCTGCGTTGGGCATACAGTCTAAGAATGTCACAGTTAAGTTTGTACTTCGTAATTTTGGCACTAACACGTTTAGGACAGGAATTATAGAGACTGTGCAGAGTAACAGCTTATTAGTCCCGTTCCCGTACCCGTTCGCTATACCAGAAAAAACAGACGTTGAGTGCCGTGCATTTTCAGACACTACCAACGTAGCAGTCAGCGCATCCTTCCAAGGCGTGTTAATTAAAAATTAGAGGTACCACATGTCAGGATATAACAGGACGTCAGGGCAATCTTACAACTACAGTCAAGATGGCACTTATACCGATCAGTATGGTAACGTAATTGGCACTACGGGAAATTCGCTAGACCGCGCATACTACTACTGGCAATCTCGTGCAGGTTCTGGGGCTTTTACCCAAGTAGGAGAAGGTTTAGACCGACCTGAATATGGCGACCGCTGGAAAGGACATTCTGAATATAACCCCGCTTACTCTTACTACAAAGCTATGGGTGTTCCTATACGTGATTTTTACTACGCAAGTGATTCCCATTCTGAAGCAGAAATAGAAAGCTACGCCCAACTAATCGAAGAGTTTGAAGCAGGCCCAGTTAGCGTTGTGGGTTCTCCTGAGTATACCCGCGCCCAAGAGTGGTTCCGAGAGGCCGTACCTACGTTAATTAGCAATACAAATGTAGCTCGGGATAACCTCGTAGACTACTTCGGTATGGAGAAAGAGTTAACCAAAATAGGATACAGCGAGGAAGAAATTGGAAAGGCGCTAAACAAGAGTAAAATGTCGTCTTACGCAGGGATGGCGTTTAGCACTGGGGCAGAAAGCGCAGGGTTTGCGGACGCGTACACTAAACTATTTAACGAGGCAAAAATCTACGGGGGTATTACAGAAGACTTCCAAAAAGCTTACGACATAAAAGCTCCTGAGTACCACGACAAAAACTTTGCCCGACTAGTTTCCCTGAGTATGACCGACCCTCAAGCGTACCAAAGAGAGTACGCAAAGATGAACTTGCGAGACAAAAATGTCTACATGTTTAAAGCGTACGACAAGGGGTTGTTCGAGGACTCTGCGGAGCGCACTCGCCTAGAAGAAGCGGGAGTTGCCCCCGAAGAAATTAATAAGCGTATCGAACTAGGTTCGATGAACAAGTATAAAGAAGCTATAGTTAGCAACTTGCACGAGTCGGGTAACTATGACGATGTGTATAAAAGACCCGCTACCGGAGATGCAGAACTTTTAGGTTTTGACGTTGCGGGGGGTGACCCTGAATCCGAGTGGGTAGTAAAGATGAAAGGTAACGCCTTTCAAGACGCTGGTGGCACTTCGGGCGGGCAGTATGGGTACCGAAGAATAAAGTTTTTCCCTGAAGAAACCCTTCGCGCTTCTGGGGTGTACGGCCCTGAGTCTAAGTACAACAACTATTTACAGTCTGAATCTAGCCTCGAAGAAAAGCTAGCCCGACAGTCAGTAGGAAAAATGGAAACCATTGGGGGTCTAGGGGAGTACGTAGACGTAAGCCCTGAAGACGAGACCCTGCTGGAGGGTGTTGTTAGCTTTGCAGATTTAGCCCTTTCAATGTTTGTCCCCACGTATAACCTAATTAAAATCGGCGTAAACGCCGCTCAAGGAGAGACCCTACACTTGGCGGACTACATTTCTGCGGGTGTATCGGCACTACAGGTATTTGACGTTATCGCAGCGCCTATGGGGGTGGAAGAAGCGGCGGAAGTAGGTGCGACAGCCTCTGCAAACGTACTTGAAGCCGGAGGCACAGCAACGGAAGCGGCAAGAGCATCAGAGCGGGCTATAGCCTTGGCATCAGCGGGCAAAGGACTTACCTTGCCGGGAATGTCCGAACCGCTAACTTACGCGCAGACAGTAGGACTTGCTAACTCTATAACCGAGGGTAACCCTGCGGCGTTTATCCTAGGTACTTTTGGCGGAGATATGCTAGACGCAGCTTTCGCTAAATATGGAGTAGACCCTGCAAATCTCCCTGCGGGAGTAAAAGAAGGCATTGTTAAGGCCATAAGTAAAGTAGGGCAGGGAGAAGATTGGGACGAGGCTTTATCTTCTGGCGCGTACGCGTGGTTTAAAAGTTCCGACTTAGGAGATGGATTCTTAGGAGAACTTCAGCAGGTGGGTAGGGATATAGATAGTACGTACTTGCAGCCCCTAAAAGATTCCCTTCCTGACCTCGGGGGGGTTGTGGGCGATTGGCCTGTGTGGGGAGAAATATCTGAGTCTACCGGCCAGCTAATAGACGGGTTCCAAGACATAATAGGTGGAATGAACGACTTAGTTCCGGGGATAACAGACTTTACACAAGAAATAGCCAACAGTGTTTTGGAAGTGATACCTACTGAAAGCATAGAAGAAGCTCTTAGCAAGATTGGCCAGATGACAGGCGGGGCGTTTAACGAGCTACCTGCCGCCGCTCAAGATGCCCTAGAAGAAGGACTTCAAAGCGCCATAATAGACGGAGAAGTAGACTCTCTTGCTATGGCCGAAGCCGTATCTGCCGCAGTAATAACTACTGATGCCATAAACGAAGCGTTCCCTGAAAGGCTAACTGACGTAGTTTCGGCTCGGATAATAACTAGTGCAGTCCGAAATTCAATAACTGCCGCTATGTCAGGAGGAGATGTTTCTGATGCGTTTGTACTAAGTATAGCTCAAGGGGCCGCTAACGCCGCTAAAAAATCCATCCGCGAAGGAACTTGGAAAGACGATCTTCAAGGACTAGTGGACAGAGTAGAAGGAGACTATACAGACACAAACAACTTACGTGCTGACGTAGATAAAGGAGCTACTGACTATGCGACTAAAGCTAAAGAGTACAATGACCTTGTAACTGAGATGAACTCAGAAGAAGCGGAAGTACTACGCTTATCGGAGAAAGCTGCCAGTACAGGGGCACAAGCAGATGAAGCGGCGTTTAACGCAGCCCGAGACGCTTTTCAAACAAAAGTAGTCGATACTTACGCCCCGCAACTAAGCACCATAGTACAAGACATAGATAGCATTAAAGCAAAGCGAGATGAAGATGTGAGTAAGTACACTGCATCTCTGGATAACTTAGATACGGCTACAGTACTGCTTAACGACAACTTAACTCCAGTGTACGCAGATATAGACAAGCTTGCCGTTGAAGGGATTAACCCTGATTTTGACGTTAAGTTTTACGCCCAACAGAATGGTATTACAGAAGAAGAAGCCTACAAAGACTACTTAACCAACGGGTTGTACACCAACATTCCTGCTAACCCTGCTGAGTTTGCCGCAGAGTACGCTACAGAGCAGTGGGGGCGTATAGCTACGTCTTTAGGTAACTTAAACATCGACATGACTAAGTTGACTGCGGAACAGATAACGAACTTAAACGACACGTTTGCAAGAAACTATAGCTTACGGGATTTAGACGCTATAGATCAAGGATCAGTAGATCGAAACATGTTAGCGACTTTGGTAACAGACATTAACGGCGGGATTAAAGTAACTGAGGAAACCAATAAACTGCTAAGTGAAGCGGGGCTACCTCCTCAAGAAATAGGAGCTAACGTAACTCTTGAAAGTGTAGAAGCCATTACCAAGTTAGCAGTAGACAAGCAAGAAACTCAAGAAATAAAGAACCCGTACCTAAACGGGGCAACGCTCGTGCCTAATGCCCAAACGGGGTTAATGGAGTGGAGTGATACTTCCCTCAAACCTACATTTAGATGGAACGAGACCGCCGGTGCGTTTGTACAAAGCATTAAGCTACCCGATGGGGGCTACCAAAACTATGACATGAAGGGCAATAAGGTCGGTAAGGAGTACATACGTGTTACTTCAGGGGCTGAAACAGACCTAGAATGGTTAGCGAAGAACAACCCCGATGCGTTTGTGAAAACTCTCGCGGATATGGACAAAGATCAATGGTTGGGGAACGAGTGGTGGTTACAGGAAGCAAAAGACTCTGTAGCTAGAGGCAAAGAACTTTACGGGGAAGACAGTAAAGCAAACTTGCTTATAACAAATGCGTGGCTTGGAACCGGACAAGTACTACAGGCCATACAATCTACCGTCGCTGTAGGGTTAGGAATAAACCCAACGTCTACTCCTTTCTACAAAAGCCTAGACGAAGTTATAAAAATAGCGGAAACGGGCATTCCTAAAGAGACGAAAGAAAATACTGATAAACTATATAAAATGTTAGCTGACGCCGAGCCGGGGGTTTTGGGTGCCGCAGAAGCTATATTTGGCGCTTTTACAACGTACCCTAGCGAGTTTACAACTCAGATTATCGGCTTAGAAGGCGTACAAGAATTAGTCCCGTTGCTTGTTGCTTTTGCAACGAGAGGCCCTGCGGGCGTAGCGGCAAGATTTGCGGGATACTCTGATAGAGCAGCGGCTGTTATAGCTACTAGGGCGGGGTTAAGTGCCGCATTGACTACAGATGTAGCTGAAGCCTTTGGTGGTACTTTTAATGGAGCTTATGAAGAGTCCTACGCGGTAGCCCTAAAGTCAGGTATGTCTGAAGAACAAGCAGATACATGGGCTATAGACGCGGCAACCACCACTGCTACCGCCGCAGCAACTTTCGCGTTAATCTCTGCGGGTGTAGGCGGGCAAGCCTTAGAAAAAATGTACATCTCCG
>Ga0307488_10002980_pt1 | contig 14211 bp, 11 predicted proteins | sample SB02metaG_FD_202248 | JGI IMG/M metagenome (GOLD analysis project Ga0307488, IMG submission 202248) | Sea-ice brine microbial communities from Beaufort Sea near Barrow, Alaska, United States - SB 0.2 | ecosystem: Environmental > Aquatic > Marine > Coastal | place: USA: Alaska | collected... | reverse complement strand
TAGTGTACAAAGTGATCCTTTTTTTGAGGTTTATTCTGCTGTAGATGAAAGATCTGCTGCGTATATGGCATGTGGTTTGGCTCACGAAACAGGTGAACCAGTCGTAATTAGTTGCACAGGTGCAACATCTTCTCGTAATTATATGCCGGGTATGACTGAAGCCTATTATAGAAAGCTGCCTGTTTTAGCAATCACTTCTACACAGGCTGTTGGCAAAGTCGGTCATCATATTGCACAAGTTACTGACCGAAGTAATAAACCAAATGATACACAACGTCTTAGCGTTAACTTACCTATCGTAAAAGACGATGAAGATTTTTGGGAGTGTGAAGTAAAAGTTAACCAAGCTATTCTTGAGCTAAAAAGAGGAGGTGGTGGCCCAGTACATATTAACTTGCCAACTCGCTATAGTCGTACTTATGAAACTAAAATATTGCCGACTTGCCGTGTTATGGATCGTTTTACTCTTACTGACAAGCTACCTGAGCTAAAAGGTCGAGTTGCTGTATTTATTGGGGCGCATCGGGAGTTTTCTAAACAGGAAATAAAAGCGCTTGATGATTTTTGTAGCAGTAATAATGCTGTGGTTTTTTGTGATCACACTAGTTGTTATAAGGGAAAGTACCGATTAATTTATTCTTTAGCGGCTAGCCAAGATCAGATAGGAGCTAATGATGACAAACCCGATATTACAATTCATATCGGTGAGATTAGTGGGGACTATTCTAGTTTAGGAATGTCAGGTAAAGAAGTCTGGAGAGTAAGTGAAGATGGTGAAATTCGTGATACATTCCAGCGTTTGCTTTATGTATTTGAAATGGATGAGCAAAGCTTTTTTGAGTGCTACACCGACTTAAGAAAAAAACCTTTAGATACATATTTAAAACAATGTCAGTCAAATCTTATAGGGATACGTAAGGAGCTACCAGAGCTACCTTTCTCAAATATTTGGCTAGCTAGCCGTACTGCGGATAAAATTCCTGCTGATTCTGTTGTTCATTTTGGTATTTTAAACAGCTTACGATCTTGGAATTTATTTGATTTGCCAGATTCTGTAAAAACGATGTCAAATGTCGGGGGTTTTGGTATTGATGGAGGTGTATCAAGCTTGCTAGGAGCTTCACTCGGTAACTCTAAAAAGCTTTACTTTTGTATTATAGGGGATCTTGCGTTCTTCTATGATATGAACTCTTTAGGGAACCGTCATGTAGGTAACAATCTTCGCATAATGATTATTAATAATGGTAAAGGAGCAGAATTTAGGCAGTATAATCATGTAGCTGCTCATTTTGGTGGTGAGGCTGATGAGTTCATTTCGGCTTCAGGTCACTATGGAAATAAGTCACCAACCTTGATTAAAAATTATGCTCAAGATCTTGGCTTTAAATATATAAGTGCAGCCTCAAAAGAAGAGTATATCGCTGTATATAAAGAGTTTCTTACTATAAACACAGGTGGCCAATCCATAGTATTTGAAGTATTTACCGATAGTGATGAAGAAAGTAAAGCTTTAGAAATGGTAAGGAACATAAAAAAAGAGTTTAAGGGGTCTGCAAAATCAGCTGTAAAAAAAGCTTTAGGTGACAAATCCATTAAAATAATTAAAAGAGCCTTAGGAAAATAATGAAAATAGCAATTCTTACCCAACCACTGGGCAAAAATTATGGCGGTATGATGCAGGCATACGCTTTTCAAAAAGTACTACGTGATTTAGGGCATGATGTAACCACAATAGATTACAACTTTCGTGGATCTAACTTCTTTTATAAAGTAGCCAGGTTGTCTTATCGCTTTTTTCAAAAGCTAACAGGAACAAGAAAAGCTCCAATTAATATTGAAGCTAAATTGCCTTATATTTTAGCGAACACGCGAGAGTTTATTAAAAAAAACATATCAATATCGGAATATATTGATAATGATGCCGCTTTAAATAAACATTTTAATGCTAATAACTATGATGCAGTTATTGTTGGCAGTGATCAAACTTGGCGAACAAAATATTCGCCTAATATATATAATTTTTACTTGGACTTTTTGAAGCAAAATATAAAGATTAAAAAAATTGCTTATGCTTCTTCTTTCGGTGTTGATAGTTGGGAGTACACAGAAGAAGAAACAGTTAAATGCTCTGAATTAGCAGGTTTATTTGATTCAATATCAGTACGAGAAGAATCAGGTGTTGAGCTATGTACAAAGCAACTAAATGTAGAGAGTGAATGTGTTTTAGACCCAACTCTTTTATTAAGTAAAGAAGCTTATATTGAGTTATTGGGTGATAAGTATAAAGCAGGTAAGAGTGAAGGTGTTTTCACTTATGTTTTAGACAAAAGTAAATCTAAAATGGTAGTTGCCGAGAATGTGGGTAAGCAGCTAGGGTCTCATATATTTAAATGTCAAGCTAATTTTAGTCTAGGTAGTTTAGATGCTAGGTCTTTGCAAGATTATAAAATGCCGGCAGTGCAGGATTGGTTAGTATCCTTTGCAAATGCAGAGTTTGTTGTTACTGACTCCTTTCATGGAATGGTGTTTTCAATTATTTTTGAAAAACCATTTTTAGTAATTGTAAACAAAAAGCGTGGTTCAGCTAGATTTGAATCTTTATTGAATAAACTACAGGCTCAACAATATCTAATCTACGATATCAAGGATATCGACTACACCCAATTAAACAGTATAAAATTGGTTGATAAAACTATACTGAATGAATTACGCAAAGGTTCATTTGATTTTATAAGAGAAAGCTTAAGTTAATAATGTTTCAGATGTGAGCTGGATGTAAATATGAAAAATTTAGTAAGTATAATTGTCCCTATATATAATTCAGAGAAATACTTGAGCGACTGTATTAATTCTATTATCAATCAAAGTTATTTTAATATAGAGGTGATATTGATAAATGATGGTTCAAGTGACAATTCATTATCTATTTGCCAGAATTTTGAAAAAAATGATTCTCGAATAAGAGTTATAAGTAAGGAGAATGGTGGAGTATCATCTGCGAGAAATTATGGTTTAGAGATAGCGAAAGGGGATTATATTGCTTTTGTAGACAGTGATGATGTTATAAATGAAATGCTTTATGAGACCCTTCTGAAAAGAGCTAAATCAGATAAAACAGATTGTGTTGCGCTATCTAATTATACGATTAGACCTGTTGTCAAAAATAGATCTTTCAATAAGAAAGTCATCAATAGTAAAGAAGCTTTAAGCAGGCTGTTTGAGCTTAGGTTTCCGACATCTTTGTGGGCGTATCTATATAAAAAAGACACATTAAAATCAATATGGTTGAGTAATGAGATACACTTTTTTGAAGATTTTGAATTTAATTTTAAAGCGTTGAAAATTTGTAAGTCAATTTCTATCTGTGAAGAAGATTTGTATTTTTATAGAACTAATGAATTAAGTATAAATGCACAGGGAGTAAATGATAAAAGGTTAACATGTTTATTAATATCAAGTAAAGTTTATCGCGAACTGCTACAATTTAATAATAAAGATTTAATAAAAAAACTAATTTTTTTGGAAAGTCATTTTTTGATTACAGTACTAGCTCCACTTAGGTTTCCAATTCAAAAAAGTCACAAAAAATATGCATTATCAGCTCAACAGTTTGCGAGAAATATATTACCACGAGTTATATTCTCAATGCATACTACTACGAAACAAAAAATTGTTACTACTTTAGTGGCTATAAATATCAACTTATCTGTATTTTTATGGACTAAGTTACGTTTTATTTTAAAGTGAAATTGGATTTTATGACTGCATTAACTAAACCTGTAAATTTATTTTATTTTTTTATATTATTTTTTATAGTCCTAGCTCCTGTAGATTCAGGTTTATTTATAAAGATTCTTGCTTGTGGTTTTTTATTTTTCATTTGGTTTTTTTATTTTTTAGGATCTAAATTTTCATTAAAAGCTAGAGCTGGTGCTGTTTTTCAGAGAGAGCATCTTTTAGAGAGACAGTATGTATTGTTATTAATTTTCATTCAGATTTTTGCGTCTGTCTATGCCGGTCAGTTTTACACCGGCCTGTCATTTTTTGAGGCTTTAAATAATCTTCTATCAGGTGATTCTAACTATACTATGTATCAGCAATACTTCATGAACTCTGGATTGAAATCATTTAGTTTTGATAAGATATTGCCAATATTATCCAATTTTTATGTAAAGTTTATTTTTATTTATGTTTTGTATTTTTTCTTAGTCCATAAAAGTAAAAAAAGTGATGTATATATAGTTTTTCTATCAACGATACCAATGGTTATCATGGCAGCTTTTAGAGGAACTAACTTTGAATTATTTGAGGTTTTTGTAGCTTTAATTTGCGTTTTTCATATAAAAAGTAAATTAACAGGCGCTGTTTTTCCTTTACTTAAATTATCACTGTTTGGATCTTTTTTAATATTTATTTATGCTATTCAAATATTACTTCGATATAAATTTGAGTATAATATAAAATGCAACAATGAATTCTGTTATGATTATAATTCTATTTTGCATTCTGTTTTTCCGCCAATTGCATCTACTTTTTATAAATTAAGCGGTTACTTTTATTTTGCACCAGACTACATGGCTAGGTGGTTGATTTATTTTTTAGACGAAAATCTGTTTTTCACAATTCTCTTACCTGGTAATGACTTATTATTTGGTTATGAGGGTAAATGGCTTTGTATTGATAACCTTAGATGCGGGCCAACCTGGGCTCCTGACTTTGAAATTTATACTTATATTTTTGGGCTCCCAGCAACATTTATTCTGATAATGATTTTTTCATCATTTCAGCATCTCTTGGTGAAAACTGCCGCTATAAGTTTTATAGATTTTCTTGGGTTTTACCTTATTACTTTACAATTTTTTGCTTTTCCAGTGGGGAACTTTTTATTCGTATCATCGGCCAATAAATTATTAATGATGTTATTTGTTGCCCTTTATTTACTGAGATTTTTATCAACAAAGAGAGTTTTAGCTTGAAAGTACTTGTAATCTCAAATAATTTTTTATCCGATTCTTTAAATAATGGAAAAACACTAAAATATTTGTTGTCAAATTATAAGGATGAAGATCTTTTTTGGGTTTACTCCACTCCGTTAGCACAAGATTTGAACTGTAATATTAGCAGAGTCTTAGTGTCTCCATTTGCAGCAAAGTTGATTGTTTCAGGTAAAAAAAATAAAATTATAAAGACGGTCACTCGAAATACAGAGGCTAAGAATTTAATATCCTCTGTTAAGAAGTTGATCAAGGTATTATCACAATTTTCTCTGTTTTTAAATTTTATGAAACTTAGTCGTGATTTAATATATTTAAGTAGGTACTGTTTTTATTATAATTTTATCCTAGCAGAATGCAAAAAAAATAATATTGAGAAAATATTATTTGTTGCTGGTGATTTTGTTTTCTTTCACAAGCTAGCAAAAAATCTAAGTTTTTCTTTGAATATCCCGTTGAATGTGTTTGTTACAGACGATTACCTTTTAAAGTATAGGCCCGGTAAAAAATATGCTTTTAGAAAAGGTGTGTTTAATAAACTACTACTGAAAAATTTTGAAAACACTATTTCCTTATCGACAGTAAATTACTTTATTAGTGATAAGATGAGGGCTGTGTATCATAAAGTTTTTGGTGTTGATGGTTATATAAGTTTTAATGCTACTAATTTCAAACATCCATTAGAGCCTATAAAAAAACATCCAGAAAAGAGTATTGTTAGATACTTTGGCTCATTACATAGTGGTAGAGATAGTGCTTTAGTTGACCTGTTAAGATTAGCAATGTTATTTAACGAGAGTAATAAAAACCAAGTGTTTTTTGAGATTTATTCTGGTCATAATATCGCTGTTGAAAAGTTCAAAGAATTTCCTACACCACTTGTAACATTTATGACCACTTTAACTGGGGCTGACTATCAAAAAGCACTTATAGAAGCGGATGCTCTTATTTTGCTTGAAAGTTATAAAGTATCTGACTTACAGAATACTTGGCTTTCATTTTCAACTAAAGTTCTAGAGTACTTGAATTCCAAGAATAATATTATAGCTTATGGTCCGATGGAAAACCCTTCTATTCATGAGCTGGTTTCTAATAACGCTGCTATATATATTGATAACTATGAAAAATTTAGTTTCCTGTTCTCTCTAGATGCTAGGGGAGAAATATCACGCAATAGTGAAGATGTAAGGAAAAAATTATTAAATAAAAATAAACTATTTTAAAAGGGGGTAATATGTTTAAAGATAAAGTTTTACTAATAACTGGTGGTACAGGTTCATTCGGTAATGCAGTGCTTCGTCGATTTCTATGCGATGATATAAAAGAAATCCGCATTTTTAGTCGAGATGAAAAAAAACAAGATGATATGCGTAAGGCATTTAACAATGAAAAATTAAAGTTTTATATTGGCGATGTGCGTGATCCGCAAAGTATCTCTGCTGCGATGCGTGGAGTTGACTACGTTTTCCATGCAGCTGCATTAAAACAAGTTCCTTCCTGTGAGTTTTATCCGTTAGAAGCTGTGAAAACCAACGTGTTAGGTACCGAGAATGTATTAGAGTCAGCTGTGTTTCACAACGTTAGCCGTGTTGTTTGTTTAAGTACAGATAAAGCAGTTTATCCCATTAATGCGATGGGTATCTCTAAAGCAATGATGGAAAAAGTAATTGTTGCTAAAAGCCGTAATTTACAAGGTACTAATACTGTAATTTCTGGCACTCGATACGGTAACGTAATGGCTTCTCGTGGCTCTGTGATTCCTTTGTTTATTCGCCAAATAATCGAAGATACTCCAATAACTTTGACTGATCCTTCTATGACAAGGTTTATGATGACATTAGATGATGCTGTTGATTTAGTACTTCATGCTTTTGAACATGGTGTAAATGGTGATATATTTGTTCAAAAAGCACCTGCAGCAACAATTGAAGTGATGACACAAGCTATCCTTGAAATGATCGGTAGGCCTGAGCATAAAGTGAATGTAATTGGTACACGCCATGGTGAGAAACTGTTTGAAGCACTATGTAGTCGTGAAGAGATGTTTGTGGCTCAAGATCAAGGTGAATATTACCGTATTCCTGCTGATAACCGTGATTTAAATTATGCACAATACACAGAAGAAGGAGAAAAAGATCTTTCTGATATCGAAGACTACAACTCGCACAATACTGAGCGTTTAGATGTTGAAGGCATGAAAGAGTTATTACGAAAACTTTATTTTATGCGTGAAATAGAAGCGGGCAATCTGATTGTCCCTGAAGGCGTATAAATGAATATTTTAGTGACTGGCGCAACCGGTTTTATTGGCCAAAACTTATGTGTGTTTTTACAAGAAGCTGGTTTTGATAATATAGAGAAAATTACCCCTGATGATAATACCGCAACTTTTATTGAGAAGGTAGAGTCTGCCGATTTCATTTATCACCTTGCGGGTATTAACCGCCCTAAAAACGATGATGAATTTAAAAAAGGTAATACAGATTTAACTCAGAGAATTATCGATATCCTTGTTAAAAATGGACGTAAAACCCCCATATTATTGACCTCATCAATTCAAGCTGAGTTAGATAATCCTTACGGTGCTAGTAAGGCGGGTGCAGAGCAAGCTGTCGCTGCCTATCAGAAAAAAACGGGTGCAGCGGCTTATATCTACCGTTTACCAAACGTGTTTGGAAAATGGTGTCGTCCTAATTATAATTCTGCCGTTGCTACTTTCTGTTATAACACCCTAAATGACTTACCAATTACAATCAACAACCCAGATGCAGCGCTTAATCTTGTCTATATAGATGATGTTTGTCAGTCGTTCGTTAATCTGTTAATCACAACGCTGCAAACAGCAGAAGTATATAGCTATGTTGAGCCAGTTTACCAAACAACGGTAGGTGAAGTAGTTGCATTGCTTACTGAGTTTAAAGAAAGTCGTGAAAGTATGATTTCAGCTAGAGTGGGCGAAGGTTTTATTCGAGCGCTTTATTCAACTTATATTAGTTACCTTGCCCCAGAGCAGTTTGCATATGATGTTACTAGACATAGTGACGAGCGTGGTACATTTGTTGAAATGCTTAAAACTAAAGATGCAGGTCAGTTTTCATTTTTCACTGCTCATTCAGGCATTACACGTGGTGGTCATTATCACCATACTAAAACAGAAAAATTCTTAGTAATTAATGGTAAAGCTTCCTTCAAATTTAGACACATCAGCACTGGTGAATTTTATGAGCTAATTGTTGATGGCGAAGAATCTCGTATTGTTGAAACAGCTCCTGGTTGGTCACATGATGTGACTAATATTGGTGATAATGAGTTAGTCGTGATGCTTTGGGCAAATGAAATGTTTGATCGTCAAAAGCCAGATACTATTTATCATAAGGTATAAATTATGAAAAAATTAAAAGTAATGACGATACTTGGTACTCGTCCTGAAATCATCCGTCTTGCATCTGTTATGGATACATTAGAAAAGTTTACCGATCATAAGTTAGTACATACAGGTCAAAACTATGACTATGAACTTAATCAGGTTTTTTTTGATGAATTAGGTGTACGTGAACCGGATCATTTTTTAAATGTTGATACATCGTCATTAGGTAAAGTCTTAGGTGAAATTTTAATAAAGACCGAAGAAGTTATATTGAAAGAAAAGCCCGATGCTGTTTTAGTCTTGGGTGATACTAATAGCGCTATTGCCATTATGATGGCAAAACGTATGAAGATTCCGACTTATCATATGGAAGCGGGTAATCGTAGTTTTGATGCTAACGTACCTGAAGAAATTAACCGCAAAGTTGTTGACCATTTAGCTGACTTTAATTTGGTTTATACTGAACATGCCCGACGTCATTTGATAAGTGAAGGCTTAAATCATCGCTTTATCTATGTTACAGGATCGCCAATGCTAGAGGTATTGAACTCTAAGAAGACTCAGATTGAAGCTAGTGATATTCTTACAAAGCTTGAACTTAATAAGGGAAAATACTTTATTGTTAGCGTTCATCGTGAGGAGAATGTAGATAATCCTGAAAGTTTACGAAAAGTTGTGAATTGCTTAAACGAACTTCATGATAAATATGGTTATCCAATTGTCGTTTCTACACACCCTAGAACTAAGAACCGCCTAGAGAAGCTAGATTTAGATGCCGGTTCTCGTGATATCCGATTTTTAAAACCTTTTGGCTTCTTTGATTATAATAAACTTCAAAAAGATGCTTTCTGTGCAGTATCAGACAGTGGCACAATTGCCGAAGAATCAGCGATGTTAGACTTCCCTGCTGTAACTATTAGACAGTCTATTGAACGTCCTGAGGCACTTGATGCTGGATCCATTGTATTGACAGGTCTAGATGCGGATATATTGTTGTCAGCGGTAGATTTAGTAACCAAGGAAGATACTCTATTTCCAAAACGTGAAGTACCAATCGAGTATACTGTAGAAAATACTTCGTTACGCGTTTTGAAGTTAATACTTGGCACTACAAAATTGACTAATCGATGGAAAAATCTAGAAAATTTTAGTCGATACGAGTGGTAATAAATGAAAGTACTGTTAATTCATAAACACTTCTGGCCAGACACACCTCCATATGCGGCTATGTTAAAAGTTATAGCTGAACGCCTTGATAGCGATGGACACGAAGTAACTGTCTTATCGACCCAACCGTCATATAAATCAAACTCATCTAATGGAAAAAGAAAAGAAAATTTCGGAGTTAAAGGAGTAATTAGAAGGTTTTCTTTGATAAGTAAGTTTAATGAAAAATCAAATAACCTTTTAAACTTTTTATATTTTCCTTTAAGAGTTTTTATCTTTATATTGATGAATCGCCATTTTGACGTTGTTTCTATTTCAACAACTCCACCTGTTTTAGGTGGTTTTATTACAGCACTTGCTGCAAGATTTACTAATACAAAATTCATTTATCACTGTATGGATATACACCCAGAAATAGGGCGTATATCTGGCGAATTTTCAAACTCGTTTGTCTATAAAATCTTCAGTAAATTAGATTCATTCGCTTGCAAAAATGCAAGTAAGGTTGTTGTATTGTCTGAGGATATGGCAAAAAGTCTAAAAGCTAGAGGAGCGTTATCTCAAAATTTGGCTAATATAAAAATTATTAATAATTTTGCTTTGCCGAGTAACCAACCTATCGTCAACAAAGAGCAATTAAATAGCAACTACTTTAAAAGTTCAAAAGAAGTTTTTCGAGTTATATTTGCAGGAAATATAGGTCGTTTTCAAGGGCTCGAAGATATACTTTTAGCGACAAAAGAATTAGGCCAGCTTGATAATTTTGAACTCGTATTTTTAGGTGAAGGTAAAGCATTAAAGTCACTAAAATCAATAGCGAAAGATATTCCAAAAAATATGGTGACGTTTTTTCCGCAAGTATCGGTTAAGCATGCTAAAGAATTAATTACAAATGCAGATTTAGGAATTGTAAGTCTTCAGCCTGGGATCATCAAATATGCCTATCCAAGTAAAACAATGACGTATTTAGAGCAAGGTTGTCCTTTGTTAGTTGTTTTAGAAAATGATTCAGAATTGACTAAATTTGTTATTAATAATCAATTAGGTTTTTGTGCTGATACAGGGTGTGTTAAAAGCGTAAAAAATGCGCTATTACTTGCCTATAATCAACACAAAGAAGCTACTCTAGATAGAGATAGAATTATTCAAAAGTACCTAGCTAATTTTGGTGAACAAAATCAGTTGGATATGTGGTCCGATTTATACGGGAAGTTAAAACGTGAATGATAAAATTGTAATTATTGGTGCTCCTCGTTCAGGAACCAATATGTTAAGAGATATGTTAGCTAATATTGAAGGGTTAGAAACTTGGCCTTGTGATGAGATAAATTATATCTGGAGGCATGGTAATGTAGGCTTCCCGAGCGATCAGTTATCTCCAGTAGAAGCAAGACCTGAAGTGAAATCTTATATTAGAAAGCAATTTTTTAAATTTAAGAAAGCTACCGATGCAAGAAAAATAATCGAAAAAACTTGCGCAAGCTCCTTGAGAGTGGATTTTATAAATGAAGTTATACCGGATGCGAAGTACATATTTATAACTAGGGATGGTTTTGATGTTATTGGTTCAGCAAAACACCGGTGGACTGCCCCCATAGATATTCCTTATATTTTAAAAAAAGTTAAGTATGTCCCGTTTAGCGATTTACCTATTTATGGAGCTCGTTATTTATATCATCGTTTATACAAACTCTTTTCAAAAGAAAAAAGACTCGCGTATTGGGGGCCTACCTTACCGAATATGGATGAGGTTTTATCTAAGTTTTCTTTATTAGGGATATGCGCCTTACAATGGAAAGTATGTTTGAATAAGGCTGAAAAAGACTTGAAGCAAATTAAGCCTGAAAATGTATACTCTTTAACATATGAGAACTTTGTCCAAAATCCTAAGGAAGAATTCTTGAAGCTGGCGAACTTTATTGACGAAAATGTTACTGACGAAGTTTTGGAGTCTATAACAAGTAAAGTCTCTTCTAAAAGTATCGGTAAAGGGAGAAAAGAATTGAGTTTGGAAGAATATAATGAAATTCTTCCTATTATAGAAGAAGACATGATAAGGCTAAACTATGATACAAAGCTTTAATGGTCTGTCAAATAAATCAGCTGCAATTAAGCGCTCATTTGATCTTTTGTTATCTTTGTTTGGGTTAATTACTTTATGTTGGTTAATTATCATTGGTTGGGTTCTAGCTAGATTAAGCTCAGGGGAAGCAGGTTTCTTTATTCAGAATAGAGTAGGGCAACATGGAAAGCTTTTCAAAGTTATCAAATTACAAACTATGAAATCTTCGAGCGAAATCAAAACTACAGTAACAAGTTCTGAAGATCCCAGAATAACTAGGATAGGAGCATTACTTAGAAAAACAAAAATAGATGAACTTCCGCAACTTATTAATGTATTAAAGGGAGATATGAGTTTTGTTGGTCCTAGGCCTGATGTCCCTGGTTTTGCTGATGAGCTTGAGGGGGAAGACCGTGTAGTGTTAACTCTTAAGCCAGGCATTACAGGGCCAGCTACAATTTTTTATAAAAATGAAGAAGAGTTATTAGCGAACCAAGCTGACCCAGAGTCTTATAATAGGACGGTAATATTTCCTAATAAAGTTAAAATGAATAAAGAATATATAAAGCAATACACTTTAAAAAAAGATTTTGAATATATTATTAAAACTGTAATAGGCTAATTATGATAACTACCCCATTTTCTCCATGGCCTAGCTTCACTCAAGAAGAAGCTGATGCCGTACAAAACGTTTTATTATCTAACAAAGTCAATTATTGGACTGGCCAAGAAGGTCGTGAATTTGAAAAGGAATTCGCTAGTTTTGCTGAGTGTAAATATGCCATTGCTTTAGGTAATGGCACCTTAGCGTTAGATATTGCATTAAAAGCGATGAAAGTAGGTGCTGGCGATGAAGTTATTACCACGCCACGTACTTTTTTAGCTTCGGCATCAAGCATTGTTACAGCCGGTGCAAAACCCGTGTTTGCCGATGTTGATTTGAATAGCCAAATTATCACAGCTCAGAGTATTGAATCCGTTCTTACTGAAAAAACCAAAGCTGTGATTGTTGTACATTTAGCCGGTATGCCCGCTGAAATGGATGAGATAATGGCCTTAAGTGCAAAGCACGGTTTTTATGTTATTGAAGATTGTGCGCAAGCGCATGGTGCAAAATATAAAGGCAAAAGTGTTGGCTCTATTGGCCATGCTGGCGCTTGGTCTTTCTGCCAAGATAAAATCATGAGTACAGGTGGTGAGGGCGGTATGGTTACCACCAATGATGAAGCATTGTGGAAAACTATGTGGAGTTATAAAGATCACGGTAAATCGTGGGATGCCATTTATAATCGTGAACACCCACCTGGTTTTCGATGGTTACATGAAAGTTTTGGTACTAATTGGCGCATGACAGAAATGCAGGCGGCTATTGGCCGTATACAATTAACTCGCATGGGGTCATGGACTGAATCTCGTCAAGGGTATGCTAAACAACTTGATGAAGCTGCAATTGGTTTTGATTTGATGCGTTTAGTTGGAGTGCCTGAATACAGTGAACATGCCGAATATAAGCATTATATGTTTATCAAGCCTGAGCTTTTAGCTGATGGTTGGGATCGTGATCGTATGGTGAATGAAATAGTGGCTGCGGGCGTACCTTGTTTTCAAGGCAGTTGCTCAGAGGTTTACCTTGAAAAAGCCTTTGATAACACCCCGTGGCGTCCAGAAAAACGCTTACCCAATGCGGTTGAACTCGGTGAAACGTCACTGATGTTTTTAGTACACCCCACACTTACCCAAGCTGAAATAGTTAAAACAACGCAAGTGATGAAAGAAGTGTTTGGTCTTGCGACAAAGTAAAGTTATAGTAGTCAACTTATATAAATATTATCAAAGAGTTTATGAGGCGCTGCGCTTTAGAGAAGTGAAAGGCAATGGCTTAACCTATTGTATTATTTAATTTTTTCTAATTTACCCTATTCACTCTCTTTGTGCAAATGGACTTTAATTAGCTGCATAGATGACAAGATTTTGTAGAACCTAGAACCTAGAACCTGAACATAGCACCTGTAAGTAGTAAAAGGAACTTGTAATGGATAGCTTTATCCGCTTAATTATCAATGCATCACGGGCAAAAAAGCGCGTGATTACTTTGTGTATCGACTCGCTTTTTATCGCCATGGCTTTTTGGTTAGCGCTTATTGTTAGGCTTGATAGTGTTGAGCCTTTAAAAAGTGCCGATAATTGGCTGTTGTTGGCCTTATTAATACCCATCAGTTTATATGTATTTATTAGCTTGGGCTTATACCGTGCCGTGCTTAGATACATGAACTCGCAAGCACTCTGGGCTATTGTATTAGGTACAGCGATAACAACCGTTGTGCTGGTGTTATTAGCTTTTTTTATCGGTGTAGGTATACCCCGTACTATGCCGTTTATTTTTGCTTGGTTATGTTTATTAACCGTGGGCGGTTCGCGCATATTAGTTAGGGCACTTATTGGTAAAATGACCACCAGTAATAAAGAGTCGGTGATTATTTATGGCGCGGGCTCTGCGGGTATGCAGCTTGCTACTGCGTTAAATGCAGGCCCTGAATATTTTGTCAGTGTGTTTATTGACGACGACGTAAATAAACATGGCTCAATAATACAGGGTATACCCGTATGTGCTTTTAGTAAAA
>Ga0307488_10002979_pt1 | contig 14211 bp, 11 predicted proteins | sample SB02metaG_FD_202248 | JGI IMG/M metagenome (GOLD analysis project Ga0307488, IMG submission 202248) | Sea-ice brine microbial communities from Beaufort Sea near Barrow, Alaska, United States - SB 0.2 | ecosystem: Environmental > Aquatic > Marine > Coastal | place: USA: Alaska | collected... | reverse complement strand
CTTAGGCTTAGAAAACACGCAAGTGAAGCTAAATGCTAAGGGCAGTATCATTGTTAACGATGATTTCCAAACCGCAGAGCCGTCGATTTATGCCGTAGGAGATGTTATCGACCGGATGCAACTGACACCCGTTGCGTTAGCCGAAGGAATGGCACTGGCACGAAATCTTTATAGCGACCAAAAAGATAATAAAGTGGATTATGACTTTATTGCTACGGCGGTATTTTGCCAGCCTAATATTGGTACGGTAGGGTACACAGAAGCGCAAGCGAAAGAAAAATACGACTCGGTGGCAGTCTATAAATCAGAGTTTAAGCATATGAAACATACCTTGAGTGGCTTAGATGAGCGCACTTTTATGAAGCTATTGGTCGACACCGCCAGTGACAAGGTGGTGGGCTGCCATATGGTAGGGGCAGATGCTGGGGAGATCGTTCAAGGTTTAGCCGTAGCGATTAAAGCGGGCGCTACGAAGGCGGACTTCGATAGCACTATTGGTATTCATCCAACAGCGGCTGAAGAGTTTGTCACCATGCGTGAGCCTGCGTATATTCTGTAATAAAGATGACACTATTTACATTCATTAATGCTAGTAATGTATTGATTTAATATGATTTTATGAATTACATTATGGTTTTTTAGGGGGGTAAAGTAGTGCGGATAAACATGTGGAAACTTCCGTAAAGCTAAAAAAGGCCCGCCATTGTCATAAGCTGGGCTTCGGTGCACCACGCTCCCTGTGAGACTGAGACTGAGACTGAGACTGAGACTGAAACTAGAATATCTCTACCCCTTTAGTATAGATAAATGACCTGCTCTTGCTCGTCAATCCAGTCTAGCCACTGTTGTTTACTGACGCTTCGTGACGCCTTAGGCTATAAATTTAGTGATTTCCTCAAGGTGGGCCTGCTGATGAATGTTTTTATTGGGACGGTCACCATCGCGCTGTTAATGATAGGCTGGGATCTATAGATTCTTTCTCATTTCGACAGGCTCCTCGTTGTCTGTTGCCATAGAAGTTCTTCATAGATACCTGTTACGAGTTATTGAATAGTTATCTAAGTAGTTACCTAAATAGTTACCTAAATAGTTACCTAAATAGTTACCTAAATAGTTACCTAAATAGTTACCTAAATAGTTATCGGAATAGGCATCGAAAAGCGATTGGAAAATCAACACAACTAAATGCCTATATGAGTGTTAGTGGGCATTATCGATAGATTCAAAAGATACACATCAAAAGCACAGTTCCATACGAGAAAACTCACTTATTTTATCGGGCTTTCAAATCCAGCGGGCTTTACTGTGATCACCGATGAATCGATCAATTGTAGTATCGTTTCAGCGGTATTGCCTATTAATAAACCAGGAATGCCCGTGCGGGCCACTGTTCCCATGACCACAACGTCAATATTATTGTGTCGGACAAAGTCGGGGATACATTCCTTTGCCGCCCCTTTTGTTAAATGCGTAGTACAATGATTATCGCTGTAGCGTGCCATTAAATGATCTAACTGCGTTTGATTAAGTGTCTTTTCTTCGCGTAAAATATCGGAAATATTTTCCTCCGATATTTTTAAAAAAGGGCTGTTACGCAAGGTGTTTTCGCCATACAGTGACCAGCAAGAAATAATGTGCAAATCACTATTTTTCCAATGCGCAAGCGAAGTCGCTAAATCCATAATTAGCGTGTTGAGGGCTTTGCCCTCCTCGTTATCTTCAAGGGTTAAGTCAATAGCGGCGAGAACACGCTGACATCCTAGCGCTTGACCAGGCTTGAGTAACCATACCGGCTGAGGGCATTTACGCATCAAATGGAAATCATCACTATCAAAACTGCCGTTATAATCATTGGCGACTTTAATCAGTAAATCATGTTTTCCTTGGAGTATCTGTCGTATCGTTTCAATAAAGCGACGACCGGCCAGTACTTTAATCATGACATTAATGTTTTTTTGTTTAAGCAGCGCCGCGGCTGTTTCAAGTTCGTCGTGTCTCTGTTTTACAAGCATGTCAATCAATTCTGCAGCGCTAATAATACCTTTATATTCTCTAGTCATAGCAGTAGGTGCATCGATAACGTCCATGAGAGTCAAACGTCCATTGCTTTTCTCAGCAAGAGCGGCGCCTTGGGATATCGCAGAATCATTACTTAAATCGACATTACCGTTGACCATAACTAAGATGTTTTTAAAGTTTTTCATATCACATATTCCTATGTTTACCGTTAATGTTAAAAACCCCACACAGTATTTTTAATCATAATAGTGTGTTAATTGTTTAAAACTTTACTGTTTTCAATGTGTTAACCAAATGCCAACACGCATGTTGTGATCAATAACATGGTGATAAATATAATACCCGGATGCGACACATTGATTAATCCGCCGGATATAAGCACTTTTTTCGGCCATAGTGGATAAAATTGACAAGACTGGAAATAATGATATACAGCGGAGCAGCGACTGCTGATGACTTGACCCGTCTGACAGAAAAATCGTTTCCCGTAATCTGCAACACATTCAAAAACAATCACCAAGTCTCCCGCAGGCACAGGTTTTATGCGTGCGACAGTGAAATAAAAATAGCGATGAATGCAAAAGTACAATGCCAGCCCCAAGAGAAATGGCCACAGTGCACTCCACAGCGCGTTACTCGTCAGCAGCGCTGACAAAAAACCCTGTGCCTGAGGCAGCGGGTATAAGACCCCAAATGAACACAGCAGTAATAGAGTATAAGCTGTGCCTGCTGTCCAGCTAAGCGGAGAGTCTTTATCAGTGGTTTGCGCTGTTGTTGCACCTGTTGTTGCACCTGTCGTTGAACTTATTGTCGCGCTGGCATCTCGCATTAAGCGCATAAACCGCACCATTAAACAGGTAGTGCCTATTGCCGTTATCGGCAGTGCACTCACTAACCAACTGATATCCGTCACCGATGCCTTGAGTGCTGCTTTTGCCAACGCCCCACTCGTGAAGGGAAGTCCAGCCAATGCGAGTGCGGGGAGTAAAATACTAAGCCAAACAAGCAGGCCATAGCGTGGGTGAGATAGGTGAGAAGCAAAGCCTACGCTTAAAAACAATGCGGCTTTAGCCAGACCATGATGGACGGCATACAATATTATAGCGGGCAATAGCAGTGGCCACAGTTGGGGCGCCATCAAGCCTGCGCCTATGCCCGCAGTAATAATACCCATTTGACTGAGTGTTGAGTAAGCCAGTAGTGTTTTTGGATTGCGTTGCATAACCCCTGCGATAATAGCGAGAAAGGCCCCCGCTAAACCAAGCGTGATGAAGCTAATGCCAACGTTTACCAAGGCAACTTCACCCAATGGCACAAACTTAATCCAACCTAGCAGACCCGCCTTTACCATAATGCCACTGAGCAATGCACTGGCGGGGATAGGCGCGACAGGGTGCGCGCGTGGCAACCATACATGCAGAGAAAATACGCCTGCCTTGACACCGAATCCAGCCAATAATAAGCCGGAGACCCAACTGGGCTGTGAAGCAATATCGAGCGTGCCTTGGCTTTGATAATCACTACTGATAACCAGCCCCGTCATGCCAGCGAACAGTAAAATCTCGCCAATAATAGTCCATTGCATATAGGTTTTACCTGCACGCCGTGCTTCGTCAGTCCCGGAGTGAATGACCAAACCGTAAGCCGATAGACTCATTAGCGTAAAAAAAGTAATAAAACCAAACATATCCTGGGCTAGAATCAAACCGAAATTACCACTCATGGCCAGTAACAAGAATAATGTGAAGCGCACTTTACGTGGATCGTCTTGTAGGTAATCTCGGGCATAGAGACCAGCGACGAGCCAAAGCACAGCGGCTAACAATAGAAAAACCTGACCCGTATCATCGAGACTGATAACACTACCAAAAAATAACCAAGGCAAGACATTTTCACCCTGAGGAAAGACGATAGCTGCCACCAAAGCCGGTATCGCAGCCAGTGGGACCAACCATGGGCCTAATCGTTGCAGGTGTTTTGACAATAGCCACAAAGTGGAGAGCAAAGGAATAACAATAACCCACCACAACATGGGCGCTAGCAGGCTGCTGTTTGCCAGTTCTACAACGTTTTCAGAGCTATATTCACGAGCGGAAATTAACTTAACCCAGCTCAGTGGGCTAATCGTAGATCCAGCGAACAAACCGACTAATAGCGCCAAGCATGCCGTAATAAGAGGGGGGAGCAGCAGCATCCAATGAGTTTCTAGCCAGCTTTTCGGTCGCTCCACTGGCCAGGGGCCTGCTTGGGGTGTAAACCAGGCGGCATAAAGAATGGGTAATAAATAAAGCGCATTTAGCAGGCTGCTGATCGCCAAGACGCCAATAACCCAGTAGGCCTCCACCTCCAATGCGCCAACACCTAGGTACCATTTCGACACGAATCCGGCTGCGGGGGGTATGCCTATCATGCCCAATACGGCGAGACTGAATGCAGCCATGGTCAATGGCATGCGTTTACCGACGCCATTCATTTGGCTCACGCTATGAATACCTAAGGTCTCTGCGAGATTACCCGCGCAGAAGAACATGGTGATTTTCATGAGTCCCTGATGCACCAGATGAACGATACCGCCAATAGTGGCGATAGGGCCGGCGATAGCCGTGCCTAGGGCAATATAAGAGACCTGACTAATGGTTGAATAGGCGAGCCGCTTTTTTAAATCATCCTGAAATAAAGCTCTCGTGGACGCATAAACAATCGTAAATGACGCTAATCCCGCCAACACCATAGTGAGCCCTAGGTCCCTTGTAAACTCAATACCATAAACATCATAAACGACGCGCACAATACCAAAGGCTCCCGCTTTCACCACGGCAACTGCATGCAGTAAAGCGCTGACAGGGGCAGGGGCCGCCATTGCCACCGGTAGCCAACCGTGTAACGGCACTAGCGCAGCTTTGACGCCAAGGCCGGCAATGAGTAACCCGAAGATGATTTGTAAGTGTAGTGGATCTAAGCCAGATAAATTTTCCAGCACACCTGTCGCGCTAAAGTCTAGGGGCCCCGCCAGTGCTTTCAGCCATGCAACACCGGCAAGTAACAGTGCGCCGCCAATCATGGTGTAGATTAGATAAGTTCGTCCAGCCTTAATGGATGCAGCATTACCCTTATGCACTAGCAATGGGTAAGTGGTTAGCGTCAATAGTTCATAAAAAATTAAGAAGGTAATTAAATTACCCGCCAGTGCCACCCCGATGGTGGCGCTGACACAGAGACTGAAAAAACCAAAAAAGCGGCTGCGATTGGGAGATTTTTCAAGATAACCAATGGCATAGATAGTCGTTAAAAGCCAGAGCACACCCGATAGGCTGACGAATAACAAAGATAATGCATCGGCGTGTAATACCAGATCCATATTGGGTAGCAACGGTAAACGCGTCTCGAACACCACACCCTGAGAGACACCATAAACCATCACGCCGATCAACATCACACAAGAAAGCGCCGCCACAAGATTAAACAACGTACGCAAGCCACGGCGATGCTCATCGATTCGAAAAATAATCAATCCTGGGATTAATGCACTTAATATAATTAACAGGGGCAGGGTATTTTGCCAAGTCATACATCACCTCCAACATTGACAAGATCAAGTATCAACTCGGCATTAAATCCTAAGACGATGGTGAGTATGGCTAGCAGCATTGCACACAGCGACATCAGCATGGGCTGATCGTTTATAGTTAGCGGATCGTTAGTCGATGATTGTGGCTCGGTCTGCACTTTCTCGTCGACGTTGATGAAGGCAATACTCAATACACGAAAGACATACATGGCCGCCATCAACCCCCCACTTAAAATGATGATGACCCACCACCACTGAGCGGTATCAATAGCGACATTGAGCAGTAACCATTTGGCAATGAATCCGGCACTAGGAGGCAACCCTATCAAGCTGGCGCCAGCAATCGCAAAGGCAAATAAACTCAATGGCATTACCTTGGATAAACCTTGTAGTCGGTCAACCTCGTCATGACCCACGGTACGCATAATATTGCCAGCGGCTAGGAACATGGCGGCTTTAGCACAGGCATGAGCCACAATAAAATAGGCGATTGCGCTAACGGCTGGCCCGTTTAGTCCACTTTCCCGAATGTTTCCAGAAAATAAAAAGAGTGGGAAAAGTAAAAATAAATAGCCCAATTGAGCGACTGTCGAGTAGGCCACCATTACTTTCAAGCGCTTTGCTCGTAGCGCTTGAATCGAGCCCCAAAAGATAGCCGTCGCGCCCAGCACACCTAACATAAGCAAACCATAATCTGTGGCAGCGGGGGCGAGAGTGTCGAGCCAAAATCGCGCCAGCAGATAAAATGAAGTTTTCACCACTAGCGCAGACAATATGGCGCTGACCGGCGCAGGTGCACTGCCATGGGCTAGGGGTAACCAGAAGTGTAGGGGCACTAAAGCGGTTTTTAGTAATAAGCCTGTGGTGATGAGTGCCAGTGCAGCCCAAGTGATGGCTGTCGGTTCGGCTATCGCACTCAGTTGGGCGAGGTCGAGGGTGCCGTAGGCACGATAGAGTAATGCCACGGCGAGCAAATAACATAAAGAACCCAATAGCCCAACCAAAAGGTAACGTAGGGCGGCTGTTAGTGAGGCACGGCTGCCGTCCAAGGCAACCAGAGCCACAGCTGCCAAACCGATAATTTCCAATGTGACATAGATGTTAAAAATATCACCCGATAAAAATAGACCATTTATTCCCATGATAAGTAGCCACCACAATGGCCAGAACCGAGCCGACTTGTCTACTAATAGAGGGTCTGATACTGGTGATGGTGATGGTGATGGTCGAGGGGCTGCAAGAGGAGCTGACCCAAGATCTACTGTAGAGCGTGGTTCGGAGAAGTAACCGCCACTATAAACCGTGAGCACTAAAGTGAGTACTGCCGTCAGAGCGAGCATCAGTGCTGAAAATCCATCGATGGCTAGATCAATGCCAAGGGGCGCACCCCATCCCCCTAATGCATAGCGCTGATGTTGACTATCGAAACTTGGACTATTGTCGTGCAACCACGAGCCTGACAACCACGCTAATAGTGCGACAACGACAATAAGTTGTATTGATGCCACAGCAACACTGACCCCGACACGCCAGTTGTGATGTTTTAGCAGTGTTGTCAGAATCGCAGCCAGCAATGGCAGTCCCACCAACAGAGGTAACAGTGCGTCTACCGTTAGAAAAGAGTCCATTAATGACTATCCTCATCAGTAGCTCGACCTAATGTATGAACGCTACTTGCTAAAAATAAGGCGAGTGCAGTCCCCGCGATAGCGACAACAATACCTGTCAACACCATTGCGTGGAGTACTGGGTCCGGCAAGCTATCAACAGTGCTAGCACTTGCCACTAAAAGCATGAACACACCCACGCTCATGATATTGATAGCCAGTATCTTTCTAATAATATGGGGAGCGACAATGAGCCCATATAAACCAATACCAAACAACCCAATACTCGCTATGCAGTAGAGTAAATCTTGAGTCATGGCGCAGGCTCTCTGGTGGATGACGGTAACGTTTTATTGTCGGTTGAGGACGCATTTGACGCAGCGGTCTGATCAGCTAACGCTGATGGTTGTGACGATATTCCGGCTGTCTGGGTCGCTAGGCTGTTGTATAGCAGAAGTAAAATAGCGGCGATGGATAGTGTTGCAGCGCTTTCGATTAATAAAATGAGTGGCCCCGCAAGTTCTGTTGGATATTGCAAAATAATCCCTGTCTTAGTGGCCACACCCACGGCGACTCCCATGAAAGTAATAAGGCCAATCGTGAGTAATAATTTTGCCGTTGCCGATGTAAAACAAAACTGCACTCGCCCCGACAACTGGGCCAGCACGCCCGCACCGGCAAGCAATGCGCCAGACTGAAAAGCCCCGCCAGGTAAAGACGCCCCTGTCCACAGCATGTAGCCCGCCATCACAATGATCATCGGTACCAGCCAGCGCAACACCCCCTCAAGCATAGGATTGGCCTGAGCGTGAGAAACAACAGAGACCAAAGGGCTATCCGATAAAGCCCCTGAACGCGGTAAAATCGCCACTGCGACGATAAGTAGCACGCCAATTTCGAGTAAAGTATCGTAGCTGCGGAAGTTGAGTAATACCGCTGTTACGGGATTTTCAGCGCCACTCTGTGCGAGTTTGTCCTGGACGATGGTCGGAAGTGAGACGGGAAGTGAGGACGATGAACTGTCAGTCAATATCAGTACAGCCATCAGTCCGAGACTCAAAACGCCAATCGTTATTGCGCAGAGCATTCTGGTCACAATAGGGAATTCGTTGGCGCAATTATTTTCTTCAAAATCAGGGGTTTGGAACATTGTTGCCTCCACTTTCATTGTGCATGGCTATATCATTGATGTCATTGCTTGCTTCACTATCTGCTTCACTATCTACTTCACTATCTACTTCACTACCTACTTCATTACCTGAGTCACTATTCACGGGATCAACACTCAACTGCCGCCATGTGGCGAGTAACAAAGCACCGGTTAATCCTGCGCCAATGGCAGCTTCGGCGATCGCTAGATCCGGTGCGCCTAATCGTACCCAGGCGATAGTGATCAATAAGCCTAAGCTGACAAATAAAACAATGGCCGTAAATAAATTTTTGGTTGTCAGACACAGGCAGGCGAGTGTTAGTATTCCGATGACAAGGCAGCTATCGATAAAAAAATCAAAATACATTGTGCGTACTCCCCGTAGGTGAACTACTGGCGGGTTTCACCGCTGGTCTTATGGTGGATGGTATCGCTAGTCCATGGCCCTTAGTTGATTGACTTTCGGCGTCTTTTGATAAATCCCCCACCGCTTGCTGAGCAATGAGATAACAACCCACGGCACCAGCCACCATGACCAATAGCCAGATCAATATCAGCTGCACCGCATCGAAAACGGATGCAGTCTGGGGCAATACACCGAATACAATCAAGCCTAAGCCTAGGTTGTCCGCTTTAGTTAACGCATGTAAACGACAAAAAACATCGGGAAAGCGTAATAGCCCGATGCTGCCAGCTAAAAAGAAAAACAAGCCGCATGTCGTCATAACAATGGTGAATACGTCTAGTAGGTTCATAAAGGTAATCGTCTCATGCAGGGTTTTTCTTCAAGTAAACAAAGGTAATCAATGTCAGTGGCGCTAATAGTGCCAACACAAGGGCAATATTGATCAGCGCAAATTGCTCTTGAATAACGGCCAATAAAAGGAGTATAGAGACACCTGCTGTGCCAAATAATTGGGAGGCAAGCATTCTGTCTGCCGGGCTCGGACCCAATAGTATTCTTCCCAGGCCGATCAATAGCACCAGTATTAACATGCCTGTAATGGCTGATAGATATTCGATCATGATAGATCTCCTAAATCATCGGTATGAGTTGGGGACTCACTCGAATCATCACTCGATACCCCATTAAATAGTCTAGCAACGTGTTGCTCGCATCGGTTGATATCGTGGCTGTTTAGTGGCGATATTTCTAAGGCGTGTATCAACAGTTGATCGCCATCTATTGTGGCACTGAGGGTGCCGGGGAGTAGGCTGACAAGGTGCATAAAAAACAGCTGTGCAGAGTGGCCCTGTAAACTTATCTGATATCGAAAGAAGCCGGGGTTAATTGGCATACTGGGACGAAGAGATAATATTGCTGTCCGCCAGCCTCCCAGAATTGATTGCACTAAAAAAAAGGGGACAAACTGAAAGAGTCGCAGCGCACGGATGCTCTGACTGCTGTTGACTGAGCGCGCGGAACGATTTTTATCTAAGCAAGTATCGTGAAACAAAACGATGTTAAGCCAGGCTGCAAAAGGCACGACAATGATGCCAATTACCCAAGAAGATACTTCACCTTTGGTCAGCCACCACCATAGACCCGCAAAAAATAGCAGAGGTTTTACACTTGTGATAATACGCAAAGCCATTAGCTTATAAAAAAGTACTTTATAAGCCGGTTGATGCGTTTGCGCATTGCTACTGCTCTTGTGAACGCCCATGCTTATTTTACAGCTCTTTGCTGAAGTGACGGGGTTTTACCCTGCATTTTACTGCGCCCTTTACGCCAAGAACGCCAGTGCTTTTCAATACCCACTATCACTGATATCAGCAATCCACAAGCGAATACCCTTAGCCAAGCCTCGGCACTGATGGGTGCGGTATTAAACCACTGGTTCATAATGGGAGAGTAGGTGAACAAGAGTTGTAATATGGCCATGACCGTAATGCCAACCCAAATCCATGGGTTGCTGAATAAGCCAACAGAGAATACCGAGCGGTCAAGCGAGCGGCAGTTCAGTAAGTAAAAAGCCTCACCCACCACAAACATCGCTACGGCTACCGTTCTAGCCTCCGCTTCCGTTGCACCCCATAACAGCTCAAGCTCGTAAAGACCGAATGCGCTGACACACAACAAGGTGGAGACTAATACAATGCGCCACAATAAGATTGAATCTAGGATAGGGGCATCGGGTATGTTTGGTGGGCGTTGCATAATCCCCGCTTCTTTTGGCTCGAACGCCAACATCAGACCAAGAAAAATAGCGGTGGTCAGGTTTACCCAGAGAATATGCACGGGTAATAACGGTAGCGATACCCCAAGGATAACCGCCAGTAAAATGACCAAACCCTCGCCACCATTGGTGGGCAATGTCCACACAATGAACTTTTTCAGGTTATCAAATACACCGCGCCCCTCTTCGACCGCGGCTATAACGGTCGCAAAGTTGTCATCAAGAAGCATCATATCAGCGGCTTCGCGGGCGACTGCAGTCCCGTTAAGTGCCATAGCAACACCGATATCGGCGCGACGAAGTGCTGGCGCATCGTTGACCCCATCCCCCGTCATAGCGACTACATGGCCTAGTTGCTGGAGTGCCTTCACCAACTGTAATTTATTATCGGGGGTGACGCGTGCAAAGACTTTATTGTTGTTGGCTATCTCGGCAAACTCAGACTCCTGATGTTCTGCGAGATCGTAACCGGTAACAGCAGTACTGGCATCTTTGTCGGTAATAATACCTAACTGCCGCGCAATACTGGTCGCCGTTAGTGCATGGTCGCCGGTGATCATCTTGACGTCGATACCCGCCTGGTGACAGGCCGCCACTGCGCGGGTTGCCTCTGGGCGAGGGGGGTCTATCATTGCCTGTAGCCCGAGAAACTCGAGGCCATCGGCGACATGCGCATGATCAATGGCATCAACTTTACTGTCGACTACTTTACGCGCAAAAGCCAGCACTCGGAGTCCTCGCTCTGCCATTTCTTCAACTCGCTTGCTGATAGCATCGGTATCGACTGACAGTTGTTCTCCGTGCTCATTCAGCATGCAGGCACATTTGGGTAAGACACTCTCGATTGAGCCTTTCAGATAAATAAAGCGTCCATCTATACGCTGATTCAGCGTTGCCATATATTGATATTCTGATTGAAAAGGAATGCTATCGATTCGCTCAGCAACGACAGATTGCGTATCAATTTTTGCTTTTTTGGCCGCTACTAGTAATGCAGCCTCGGTTGGATCACCGGTAATGCGCCATTGAGCTTGATTGCTATCAGGCGCATGTAAATCGGCATCATTACACAGAAATCCTGCTTCCAGTGTGGCCAATACGGCCACATGGGAGGCCACATCGATGGTGATGTTATTAAGCTGAATCTCCCCAAAGGGGTCATAACCGTTGCCCGTAGCGTTAAAAATTTGACCGCCACACCACAGTGCTTCAACGGTCATTTCATTTTTAGTCAGTGTCCCGGTTTTATCGGAGCAAATGACGGTTGTGCTTCCCAGGGTTTCTACGGCGGGCAGATTGCGTATCACTGCTCGGCGTTTGGCCATGCGCGAAACACCAATAGCCAGCATAATGGTCACCGCCGCTGGCAAGCCCTCAGGTATTGCGCCTACAGCCAGTGCCACAGCGGCCATAAACGAGTCTAATAAAGGTTGGCCATGGAGCCAGCCGATAAAGACGGTCAACGCGGCTAGAGCAACGATGGCGTATAGTAAGATATGGCTAAAATGTTTAATGCGCTTAGTTAACGGTGTATCTAGTGTTTCTGTGGTGGCAATTAAGGTTGATATTTTGCCGATTTCGGTATCATCTCCAGTGCCAGTAATGATCCCCACACCGTTGCCATAGGTCACTAGTGTTGAGGAAAAAGCCATGTTGTGACGATCACCCAGTTGATTTTTATCAGGCATCTCGGCTGTCGCTTTCTCTACGGGGACCGACTCGCCCGTTAGTGCCGATTCATCAATGTGTAGATCACGAAGTTTAATCAGCCGCATATCCGCAGAGACCTTGTCACCGGCTTGCAGTACCACTAGATCACCCGGAACGAGTGCTTCAGCAGCGACAGTATCGCGCTTGCCATTTCTAATGACGGTGGCCGTTGATTTTATACTGCTAGATAATGCACCTATGGCCTGAAGCGCTTTTGACTCCTGCACAAAACCAATCATCGCATTGAGTAAAACTACGGCAAAAATTACCGCTGAGTCTACCCACTCCTGAAGTGCCATCGTCACGAAGACGGCCGCCAGAAGAATATAAACCAATGGTTGATGACATTGCATCAAAAAACGCTTAAGCGGTCCCGCCCCTTGATGCTCGGTAAGCTTGTTTAAACCAAATTTTTGTTGTCGATTGGCGACGTCATCACTGGATAACCCAGCGACAATATCGGTGTTTAGCTCAGTGGCAACCGAATCAGTAGATTGGCTGTGCCAGGATTTCTTTTCGTGCATGACCGTCTCCAGTATTTTTAACTGGAACTATCATAGGGCTTATGCAGGTTTTATAAAAATCGAATAAAAGTGAATTTTAGTTCGTAATATCCGATGTTTTGGCTTTTTGATAAAGAATCTCTTGCCCCGATGTTCGAAGACAAAACGGGTGAGTAACGAATGGAGTGAGGGTTATTTTGACAGCCAATCTAATCAAGTAGTTGCTTGGCTGCATCGCAAATGGCAACAACTGCAGGATGTCTGACTTTACGCTCAGCGGATATGGCATAGAACTGTTGTTTAACTTCACTGATTTCGCCAATAACCCTGACATCAAATGCCCTGCATACTTCACTTGCAATGATAGAGGGCATAAAAAATATACCCATACCCGCCTGACCAAAAGCCTTCATCAACGCGCTATCGTCAAATTGGCCGCGAATAATCGGATAGATTTTTTGCTCGCTAAGCCAGTAATCGAACAGTTGGCGAATTTCATTTTGCTTGGTGGGTAATAGTAGCGGTGCATGATTAAGAGAATAGGGAAAGTTACGCGTATACTTTTCAGCGAGCGCTGGTGAGGCAAAAAATGTCAATCCACTTTCACCTAGTTTATGATTGTACGCTTTGATACTTAAGGCGCCGGTTACGGGTTTATCACTCAATACCAGATCCACTTTGTGAATCGAGAGGTCAGCTAAAATATCCTCGTTCGGCCCTTCGAGACTCGTTAAACTGATATCCTGCTCGATGTGGAGTGCGGGTTCAATAATTTTGTAGACAATCGCTTTAGGCAGTGCACTTGCGGCGCTAACGATAAATTCCGATGGGCCTACCGCGGGTACGCCACGTAATACATCGTTTAATTCTCGGCCCAGTTCAAAAATTTCATCTGCGTAACCTAACACTAAACGGCCCGTGTCGGTTAAGCGTAAGCCTCTGCCTTCGCGCTCAAACAATGCATTACCCATACGTTTTTCCAACAAGGAGAGTTGGCCACTAATGGTTTGTGGTGTTATGTGTAGTTTTTCACTGGCTTTCGCAATACTACCTTCATGGGCAACCGTCCAAAAGTAGTTCAAATGTTTATAGTTGATTGAATCTGACATACATCTCTGTTTGTTAAATTGGAGTTTTTAGCGTAGAAAAATACTAACCGATATCATTTTAACGTCGACAGACACTAGTGGCTGTGATGATGTTTTAATACTTCGAATTAACCGATCTTTCAATAAAGTATAAACGATTTTTTCTTAATATAGTATGTTGGTAATCTACCCGTATTGAAAGTGAATAGTTTGCTGTGATGGCAATGCTCCACATCATAGTTAACCCTATGACTTTACTGCCATCGCGTTAACTTTTGGCATCCATGGGAAAAGCCTTCGGAGAAAGAAGCCAAACAACTGACCCTACGGCATAGACATGAAAGCGATCATGTAGACTCGTCATTTATAACCGCATGTTTTGATGA
>Ga0307488_10002978_pt1 | contig 14211 bp, 9 predicted proteins | sample SB02metaG_FD_202248 | JGI IMG/M metagenome (GOLD analysis project Ga0307488, IMG submission 202248) | Sea-ice brine microbial communities from Beaufort Sea near Barrow, Alaska, United States - SB 0.2 | ecosystem: Environmental > Aquatic > Marine > Coastal | place: USA: Alaska | collected 2017-05-06 | reverse complement strand
TGCGTCCAACTCCCTCTAAAAAAATCAAAGTAAATAACATTAGAGGAATTAAACCCAAAGTCAGTACGCCCTGATACACTACCGCTACCGCCTGATAGCAGTCCCATCGTTGACCCTGTGTTGCCTCTGTATACCCAAGTAGAATAAGTGAATTTCTTTGTGTCTGTTTGTGCAGATGTGTTGTCCCGATACAAATACTCTGCGTTATCATCATCAAACAGCGCAGAGTTAGCCACTTCGACGAGGGAAGTGCCCCCGGAACCGGCAGCTGCCATAAGGAGGTTAGAGCCCAGCATTATTTAATATCCAATCCAGCGACCCAGCCTAAGACTGTTGTACCGCCATCTCTTGATCTAAAGACTAGTTGATCTGTACCTGAAGCTGTTAAAGTAGGGGCCGTGCCCCCAACCCAGTCTACAGAAGTTGGCCATACGATAGCGAAGGCAGCACCGTTGATAACCTCAAGAGCTAAGTAACCTGTTGCACCTGATGCTGGCCAGTTAGTCATTGTGGATGAAGTGATTGCTTGATCTACTGTTCCCCACTGAGCATTGCCGGTAGATACGTCCCATGCAGGAGTAGCGCCGAAGTTACCCTTGGCTACTGTAGTCTCTGCTGTGTCTTTGAGGACTGTATCTGTTAGAGTTTGGGCTGCGCCTGTAACCGCTCCAGACAAAGTAACCGCGTCTAACGTGATGGCGTGTCCACTCATATCAAACACGCCCCCTGCTGCAAGAGCGTTCCCGTCAGAAATTGTCCAACCTGTATTTTGTACTACTGATCCACCTGTACCGTTGAAACGTGCAATGGCGTTGTCGGTTGAACTATCAGGTCCACCCATCTCACCCGCTGGTCCTTGCGCTCCCGTACTTCCTGTAGCTCCTGTAGCACCTACAGGGATACTAAAATTAAATACGGCTTCTGCTGTGGACCCTGCATTAGATACAGTAGCGGAACTGCCAATCCCCCCAGTAGCAACAGAGCCTACAGCGATTGTAGCAGCAGCACCTGTGCTTCCTGTGCTTCCTGTCGCGCCTGTCGCTCCCGCTGCGGCCACAGTCTGCCATTTACTCGCACCCAGATCAGTAGAAAAAGTCCCAGAGGTATGAGCAACGAGACAGATGTAAGTGGACGCCGGGGAGCCTGTTGAGACAACATCGTTCACCACATAGGCTGTCGATGTACCCCAAGAACCTCGATAGTTGCCGATGAGGGTGTCAAGCAACACCGCGCCCGTGCTATCGAAGCCTAAATACTTGTTCGCCCGTGTGACAGACGCCGCCATCTCAGCCTCAAGCCCAGAGGTGTCACCGATGGGGTAGCGGAGAGTACGGTCTAATATCTCCTGCTGCTGCTGAACAATCATGGTCAAGCTGTCGAACTGTTGCTCGACCAGAGCAGAAGGGAAGGGGTCGTTCTCAACAAGGTCAAGCGTCTGAGTTAGTTGCTCTGACCGTGAGATGATAAGTGTCTCGCCGCTCGCCGGGGCTGTGGACATAGTGACCGTTCCACCAGAGGCGTTACCTGCACCTGACACTGTGTAGTGTGTCGTGAGGGCCTTGATAGTCTCTACGCCTGTGCTGTCCACCTTCAACGTGACAACTAAGTCGTTGTCAGCAAAGAACAGATAACCAAAGGTAAAGCTAGTAACTGTGCCATCACCGGCTGTGGATGTTCTATTTACGGTTGAACTAAGCGTCATCGGTTCTATCCTATAGGTTTAAGGTGTTAGTGTAGCAGTTATAAGGTCTTTATTCAATTCTATTGTGCCAGTATCTTATTGTCGATGATGTACGGGGAGTAGCCGAGCATGAGGGCTGGACCTTCTATAAGTTTATCACCTCGCCCTCTGTCGATGCCCTCGCCTGTCTTAACTAAGCCTCGTAGCTCATTGTTGATAGTCTTCATGGGTACGCTGGTGAGAGCGCCACCCGCTTGTAGCACACCATCTATCGCCTTCGATCCTTCAAGCCAGTCGTTTATACTGATACCGTTCTCGGATATATCTTCTATGGCACCAAGCAGGTCTTTGAAGAAGGACATCGGGTGCCGTGTGGATAGATCAAAGACATTCTCCACGCCACCAATACCCCACCGCACGGAGGCTTCGAGTAAATCACCTACGACGAACACGCCGTTTAGTGTACCTAGTAAGGACGCTTGCAGTTGGTCTTCCCATTCCCAGTTGAAGCCGTTGGCTATAAACTGGATCATGTTAGGTATTACCACATGTAGAATGAGTATACGTTTGGCAAACTCTTTGCGGGATAAACGCCCGGACAAACCCCCTAATATGGCGCTGTACTCAGCACGGGTTAGCGCGTTTGCTGACGACATAAACTGCGTCATAATCCGCCCCCAACTGCTTGACCTTTGCAGCTGCGATATCTGGTCGATGTCACTCGATTGTTGTGTGCGGACAGTCAACGTGTCGAACGAGGCCAGCGCCGCTGCTTTGTCGCCGCCGTTCTTCTTGAGCATGGCGTGGTAGTGCCCGTAGCCGCCGAAGGCGATAGCGGCTCTATCACCATGCTTGATGAAGACCATTATAACTTTGGCGACATCAGGGTTGCGTCCAAGCACGTTGATCCAGCTCTTGTCGGACAGCAGAGATTTATAATCTAAGTCTATGTTATCTGATCCCCGTGTGGCGAACAACTCAGATTGGTTCAGCTCTTTTATAGCAGCCCTTGGGTTCTTTGCGAACGCCGCAAGCCCAGCAGTAAAGTCAACTATAGGTACGTCTTGTGCGTAAGCCGCGAAAGACGCCAGTTGTTTTAAACCAATCTGAGGTTTTAACCCCAGTTGGGCGAAGGAGAAGTTACGCATAAGTGTGACGTACAACGCCTGACCTACTTCTGCTACATTCACACCTTTCTTGGAAAAGTGGTCCAAATCCATGTTAATGTTGCTGAGAATTTGGTCCCCAAATATGCGCTTGATCTTTAGCTTCACCTGGGAGTTCTTCATAACAACATTTAAAGATTGTAACTTCTCAGCGTAGGCGATGAAGTATTCCATCTCATTGATGTGGCTGTGTAGAACCTCGATGTCGCCGCTTTCTTTTATATAACGTTCGCTGCTGGGCGCACGTTTCTTGAGCGCGCTCGGAGCAACACCGCCACGGTACAACGATATCACACCTGTTAAAAACTCATCCGTCTTTCCGTCTTCGAGGAGACGTTTGATAGGGCTATAGAACTCAAGTTTAGGTAGGTTGATGCCGTTGGTCCTACGGTACACCTCATTGATCCTGTGGTAGTACTCCTCGTAGAACTGCAATTCAGCTTCGACGAGCCTCATATCAACCTCTGACATCTCATTCTCAAGAGCTTGTATTATCTCTTCGGTGTACGCGTTGCCTCGCTCGGACATCAGAGCCTCTTTGATCTTAGGGTCACGCAACTCCATCACGCGTTTACGGAGTTGCGCTCTTGTCTTAATCTCCAGATTGCGGGTCTGCCCTGGCTTCTGGTCTGAGTGTTGAAAGTCCCCCATGTTCACTGCCGTTGTTTCGTCGCGGGATAGCTGCTTGAACAACGCTCGCTGAGTTTTGTAATCCCCGGTTGCCATAGCAAGTTCTGTGAAACGCTCAACGGAACGCGCAGTCCCTCTGGCAAAGTCTCTGTTCTCTTTAAACAACGACAACTCGTTCACCAGCGCATCGACAGCGGCTTTGTTGGACGACCGCATGATGCGCTCCAACTTATTCCACCACGCTCCGCTCAAGTTCAAAAACGTCTGCGTTTCAGCAGCGGCCAACCACTCCCGGCGTCGGCGTTTGTTATCCGTTTCAACTCTCTCGTCGCCCATCAACTCCATCAAACGACTTATCTTGTCGGCGCTATCAGCCTTCTGCCGCAACACGCCGGAAGATTTGAGGTTCTTACCTGACGTCATGAGTGTAACCACATCCTCAAGGAGTTGCTCGATAACCCCAACGTCTGTGGCGTTAGGGTCAGCCCTGAACGCTAAGATGCGGTTGCGGAACGCTGCTTCAGGTGACGGTATCTCTGTCGTGCTGTCGGATGCTTGTATCTTCTCCTTGGCGCTGTCTTTAGTTTCAGCCATAGCTTCTCGCGCCGCGTCTAAAACCTCTTGTATATCTGGCCCGAACTTGCCCTTGTTGTTCTTTACTCTGGTACGCTTCAGCGCGGCCTTGAGTAATGACGTCGCCTTCTGCGCTCTCCGCTTGTTGAGCTTCTGGTTAATGCGGTTCTGGATACGCGGCATAGCTTTAGCGAACTGCGCCGCCGATTGAATATTACGCACGGCGACCATGAAATCGGAGATGTCTTCTTTAGACAACCCTGAATTTTGTATTGCTTTGATGGCGGCGTCTTGCGCGGCCTTAACATCTTTCTTAGCAAGCTGGACACCTTTGGTAAGCGTCTTGTTTATACTACGCGCTACAGCCTTAGCTTCTCTTGCCTTAGCCTTAACAAGCTCGACACCCTTGACCTCGATAGTCTGGTCTGTGGCGTTGGCCTCTTGCTTGCGTACCTCTAATGGTGTCTCTGCGGTGAGTAGGTCAGAGCGTTCCTTATCCATCGCCTCGCGCTTTGCGAGCATGGCTGTGATGCGGTTGTCCAGAGCCTTGGTGGGCTTGCCTTGCGCCTTGCGCTCGTTGATCGTCTCAAGGGTTTCATCAAACCGTTGGTCGAGTGCTGCCACCTCTTTGTCGAGCTTCTTAATTCGTTCTCTCGCCACCTTGCGCCCTGCCTCTGCCAGCCCACGCTCCTCTGCTGTCTGTGCTTGGCTGACCATTTGAGTGTAGGCGTCAGTACGGCGCATACTCTCAGCCGCTACAAGCTCCGCATCGGACACAGGGATGGAGCCATCAGGTGCCACTTGAACCCCTGCGTCTGCCAGTATCTTCGCTTCCTCAACGGTGAGCTTGGCGTCAAAGGTTTTCATGTCATCAGAGATGGGAGAGTTCCTGATCTTCTCAGTCACCCTGTCAACGACCTCTGTTTCGACAGCTTTGATCTTTCTAACTTTGGGGTCTTCTTTAGGCTTCTCTTTACGAGTGGCTGCAAGGTCTTGGGCCAGCCGGGGGGATGACATTGTCATGCCTATCATCGGCGTTGCTAAGAGTGCTTCCTTCCCCGCCTTCGCTACACGTTCAAGAATTTCCTGATTGGTGATGGGCTTGAAGTCTTCCGGTGATATGTTCTTAGCCGCCTCACCACCAGCAATTTGAGCTAGTTCTTGGGTCATCTCGACGCCTGTTTCAACGACGATCAACGTGGACACATTGACCAAAAAATTCTTTAAGGCTTTTTTCTTTCCGGGTATCTTAATTAGGTCTGTTGCCTTCAACCCCATCTTTTGCACAATGGTTTTGGCACCCGGAACAAGTCTTAGAAGTAAGCCTATAGGTAACGCTTCCAACCCCGCTGAAGCCGCACCCGCTAACACCGCGCCCATGCGAGCCACTTCAACATCAATAACTTTACCTTTAGTGTCTTTAAAATCTCGTATCTCTTTGAACGCCGCACCTGTCTCAAGGATGAAGGCTGTCTCTACTGGCCCTGCGATAGCACCAGAAGTCAGACCCGCGAAGAACCCCGGCACCACACCCACACCCGCGAAAGCCCAACCTGTGATGCCGCCAGCAACAGCGCCTTGCCCTGCGCGTTTGGATGCAGCAAACGCCATCTCTTTCAAGTTAGCTACCTGTTTGAGTGATCCGCTCAACATGTCTTCCAGCAGATTATCTGTTTTTATCTCACCAATAGTAAGTTTCTCAAGACGCTTGATCTCTTTTTTGATCATCGGGTTGTCGTTGCCGTACCACTGCTCAAAATATAGTTTGTTAAGCGAGGTGGTGTTATCACCTTTTGCTAAACTCTTGTCCCATATTTGAGACAGCGTGTTCGTGCTGCCAGCAGGGGCTTGAACCGTCTCACCTGTCTGCTCGACGTAAATCTGCTCATCGGGCAGGTTCACGGGTATCGACCTGTTGAGATCGAACAGAGGTGCCGCCGCTGGTGCCTGTGAAGGCGCAGCGGGGACATCCACTGGAACTGCTCTGCTTAAATCGAAGTCAGCCATTTATAATCCTAAGGGTAGAAGTCTGGAGCGAGGCGTCTACCTACGTCACTCATCTCATGCTTGGGACGTTTAACGAAAGCTATAACTCTATCGTTGTGAAGATACTGTATGGTGCCGTCCTTGAACTGCTCCACAGCCGTTATGGTTAAATTCTTATTAGTGACAGCCGCATTGAACATTCTGGCTCGCCGCGCAGCTGTACCTACCATAGTCTTCTTTTTAACTATGGCGGTGTCGAGTGTTTCAATCAACACCTGATCAGCCGCACCCGCAGAGGCGGCAATGCGTAGCTTCCTGAAGTTCGCGGCCTTATGTGCGCCCACGTTGTAAGCCATGTCGAGAACAGCGGCCTGAACTGGCGCAGCGAGTGTGCCGAAGCCGGGGAGCCTGTCGTGCAGCAGGGCGCTGTCTTCACGCACCGCCTCGTTGCGAGCTTGCTCCCACGTCAGAGGTCTGCCGAGACGTTTCTGCATCTCATCTCTACGCGCCTCTAGTATGCCGCCCTCACCTGTGGCGATACCTGTGACCTTATCACCTGTACCCTCGTTGGCGAGGAGAGTGCTTTGAACCATAGTAATAGCTTGCTCAGAAGGTGGTAGGTCCAGCGGTATTTCAACTCCTTTACCCGGACCACCCGTAAAAGTCTGCGTAGTCTTTTTTTCTTCAGGTGAGCCACCTTTAGGTGGTGGTATGTCTAAAGAGCCGCCACTGCCGGGGGTTATATCTGTAAGTCCCGGGTCTTCAGGCGAGCCACCTTTAGGTGGTGGTATGTCTAAAGAGTTACCGCTTCCGGGGGTTACATCTGTAAGTCCCGGCTCTGCTAATTCTTCTTCAGTCACCGCGCCTACAGGTTTCGGCAGAGTAACCGCGACAGAAGGATCATCGTTTAGGATGTGACCGCCGCTTGGTGGTTCCGTTGTTGCCTCGTAAGACGGCGCGAGACCAAAACCCACTACTTCTTCAGGGGTCAACGCTCTGGCTCCTTCGCTAACAGGTTTTCCTTTATCGTTCAGCGGGGCAAGGATGTAGGTTGACGTCTCCGGGTCAAACATGATCGTACTCTTAGGTGGGATGACACGGTCAGGCTTGTCGGTGGATGTGGCAGACGCCCCTTTAACTACGCCGTCTTTCGTCAAGACAGCGTTAGGGTTGATGCCTTCGGGTACGCTGGGGTGGTTCTCCCTCACGTCTTGCATCACAGCTTTATCATACAGCCGTTTGGAGATTTGGTAATCATCCTCGCTCTCCACGTCTTTAGGTTTTGTGGATTTTTCTTCCTCTTGCTCTAATAAGGTGTTGTATTTTCCTAATACACTGGCGCGTTTAGATAGGGGCCATTTGTTCTTAGCTGCCGCCTCGTTGATGGACCGAATACCAAGCGCCATCCTGTTAGGTGTATGAAACGGACCCTCCACCGCATCACCAAACCATCCAACACCCCGGTTCTCCATCAGCATTTTAGTCACAACAGACAACTGTTTCTGGTAGCCCAACACTTGTCCGGTGGTCAGCAGCCCTTTGGCGTGGCGGTCATCTAGTCGCTTCTGAAAATTCAACAACTCCTCTAACGTCCCGCCAATCGAGGCGTTTCCTTTAGCCCCTTTTCGAGGGTTGTATATATCTAATAGCTCAAACTCCGAAGCGGTGTCCGTAATCGCAGCCTGTTTCTGCGCAAGGCTCGTCTCTGGTATCGCGTTACCTGATATGCGGGAGTGCATGGTGTTATAGAGGGTCTGAGGTATGCGGCCCTCAAAAGCTGATAAATCTTTCAGTGTCATCGTGTTGGATGAATATTTCGCCCACGCTTCGGGTTGAGCCGCCGCGAAAGCTATTATTTCATCATTCTTTTGTATCTCGTTATTGCGGGAGATACGCGAGCGTAGGTCATCCTTAAATTTGGATAGCTCGTTAGGTGGTAGCACTTTAGCCAACTCGCCACTCGCTAATCTTGCGACACCTAATTCCGTGTTCTCTATTAGACCATCCGTCAGTGATTTCCTGAACTTAGGCTGCTCTGTCAGCATCATGTCCTCGCGCAAGCGCACGGGGATGTTACTTGTCTCGAGATTACCTGCGTATTCTTTAGCGCCGTCAGCAACGCTCAGTTTCCCTGAAGCAATGCGGCCTTGGATATCGAGAGAAGTCTTACCCAAGTTTACGCTATCAGCGCGTATGCTCTCTTTAGCTTGGAAGCCCAACTCGTTCCGCATGAACGACACGCGGTTGTTCGCTATATCCCCCGCGAGAGCTTGCCGCTGGACAGGCGATAAGTTCTCGTTAAACTGCGCCATCCTATCGTCGTATGCCGTCTTAGAAGCATCGAAGTGTCCCGGCGCTCCCGTCTCTGCATTATTCTGGCGCTCTAAGCTCTCCTCCATCAAGAGGACTTTCATATCAGCAAAAGAACCCCGCGCCTCCGTGATGGAGCGTTTGTCTTCCCTAACCTTTAAATCCGCAGCGAAGTCTGAGACATCCTTACCCGCCTGTAGCAAACCACCGTCACCACCAAAGTCAGCAGCCGAAGCTGCTCTACCGCCGACTACACTGGAGGGTACTTTTGTTGCACTGAAAGCTGTTAGTTTTGGCATTAGAAGGCCGCTCCCCAATCAAAGGTTTGTCCACTTGTTGTGGTGCCGTAGCCTGTGTTACTACCTGTTCCGAAAGAGCCTGTAGTAGACCCTGCGCTAAACCCGCCATACGCAGCCCCCGCACCCTTAAGCAAAGACCCCGCCGCACCAGAGATACCCTGGCTCTTAGCAGCCCTACCTTTGGCGCGCTCTAGTGTGGCTGTGTTCTCAAACCCTTGAGCTTGTATCTCGCCGCCATGTAAAATACTTAGAGCCTCTAGCTCTTCCTGCATGGCGCTATCCTCTAGCAAGTCCAGAGACGCGCCTCCTGCGCGGAGAGTACCCATGCGGAGCTTAGTCTGTCTGTCAAATCGTTTTCGGTCCTCCGCAGCCGTCTGCCTCGCTGCTATGGCGTTGTTGTTTGCAACCTGCGCGTTATACTGAGCTGCGGCGTTGGCTGACGCGCCTTGTTGCATAGCGCCCATCGCGCTCATAGCTGCGCCGCCAATCTTGACGACTGTCATTATTGTAGCTAATTCCATTATAGCACCCTCGCGTATAACGCGCTGTCTTGACCATTAGGGAGAAAAGATTTCATACACTCACTCTCCATCTCGAAACCTAATAACTTAGCCCACCTATGGGCTTGCGGAAAATCGCAATCGACTGTCATCTCAATTCGTTGTACGTAGCAGACATCTAAGAAAGCCTTGACTGCGCGGTGTACCCCGATAAAATCTTGCGGCCCTGTGTCTGATACATAGGCCCACGCGATAGACCTACCAAACCACATATTAATAATACCAGCACAAGCTATTGGTTTACCATCCTTCATAGCAGTGAACGACGGCTCCTCGGCTAGTGCTTCTCCCTGCTCTGGCGTCACCCACTGGCTTAAATATGCCTGTGCCGCCTGTAACTCTAAACTCTTTAAATGCTCTGCTTCAAATGGTACAACTTGCATTACCTATCCTGTGTTGACATCTGTGGCATCACTGCCTCAATTGTCATTGGGAGAGGCTGGTCTTGCCGAATAAATATGTGCGCGTCACTACTATACTCCATTTCCCATTCTTCTTCAACATCTCCCGTGTATAAGGCAACCGCTGTGTCCATCGGGTCGCCACCTTCGCGGAAGTGCAGCGCGTCGAGGTTGCTGCTGTCGGGGCCAATCTTACCACCGAGAGACTGGAAAAACCGCACGATAACACGGTGCATCCGAACGAGTTTACCTTGAGCGGTGCCGTCTTTAGCGCCGAAGTCTGGGCGTAGTGTCTCGAAATCTGAATTATAACCTAAGCCTACATGGACTTTACTGGACGAGTGGTCGAGCGTTATTGCGCCCGAAGCCACCGTCTTGTCTGGATGTGCTGCTCCTTCAGTCAAGATGGATACAGTCTCGCCTTCCAGATGAGCCAAACCTGTTATTGTAGACACCCTTTCGCGAGCCTTACCACCAGACACATAAGCGGTGTAAGCTGCCGCGTCTATGGCGTTGTGCATGTCACCCCCAGAGGTGTAAGAAGTGTAGCCTGTACCGTTGATGCCTGAAAGCTCAAAGGTGTTGGCAGTCTTGTTAGCTACGGTGAAGCCCAGACCGTTGATCTCGACCATACCCACCACGTTATGAATAGATATCTCGTCACCATCCGACAGGCCATGCGCCGTGGCGGTAATGACAACAGGGTTAGCCACTGTCGCGCCGCTTATGGTGACTGCTCGTTTAGTGTTACTGAATAGCTCGAACGTGTTGGTGGCCTTACTCGCAATCTTATACGCGATCTTGTTCAACTCTGTCATGCCCACAACCTCAGTTATACGCACCACATCTCCGTCTGAGAACGTGTGCGATGCTGAGGTTACAACACAAGGTTTAGCCGCCGTAGCTGCTGTGAGGGTCAAAGGCACGTCGAGGGTCAACCCACTATCAACATAGAAGGCGTCCTCTTGGTCGTTATCAGAGGACCAGTAAGGGACAAGATACTCAACGTAGCGCATGGTGTTACCGTTGATGTAACGGTTAACCACGATATAAACCTCGTCAGCAGTACCACCAACATTAGGTATGACTGTTACACTCTCGACTTTAGCACCCGCAGCAGAACCAGCGGAGCTATAACCCCCCATGTCATGCCGGTGCCAACCGATGATAGACTGGTCACGGTCATAGGTCATGCCCGCTAGTGTGCCGTCTGCTAGAACAGACCACATAATATCTTGAGGCTCGGACTGCCACGCGACCTCTACCAAACCTGATAAGGTCATGTGTTCAGCTACAAGCGTCATGTCAGGTGCGCGGAAGCCATCATCTTCAAAGATATAGGCTAACTCGCGTATCTTGCGTTTGGCGCTCTGGATGAACAACACAGCCCGTCCTGCGCGTACTGGTGTGATGTCTGCGCTACCGTATGCGGAAGACCTTTTAGCTTGTCTGTTCGATGGTGTGATCACACCACCTTGGTCAGACGGTCTAGCCACCCACTCACCGCCGACTGTGCCGATGAGAAGACCCTTCTCGTCGTCTGCCATCCACCTGATAGCGTTGACGTTATCCGCCGCGAGGCTGATAGAGAAGCCATTGTCATCGACAACCGTTCCGTCTTCGGTGGTCGGCGCGAAGTTCTCGAAGTCACCTGTACGGCTAAACTCGATGCGTTGAGGGTAGTCCACACCACCACCGAAGCATAATCTGTCTTGGTGGAACATGACTGCTGCTGGGTAGCCTGTTGTAGCTGACCACACACCTAAGCGCCAATTCACGGTAGCTGTCGTAGCTGAAGCATTCGGGCCATCGATAGTCGCAACAACAACAGTTGTGCTGGTGCGACCTGTTATGGTCAACCAAGTCCAATTACCCGCAGCGTCTTTCCAGCGGATGAGTCTACCCACGTCTGTGGTCTTAAAACCGTCTCCATCGTTGACATCAGTAACGGCTGAAGCCGTGACGTTGACTGATCCTGAAGTACCTGACAACGTAAACGTGGTCGCCCCCGCGTTAGTGTTTAGAAACGGCCCATCGAGAAAAGTTAAATCCGTTATTGACCAAGCTGTGTGTGATGTGCGCTGTAGTTTACGTGGAGGATAAGAGGGGTGGGTGATATACAACACATCTGCCGACTGAGTGAACTTTAACTGGAACAGGTCGGCTTCTGCGTATGTTGTGGTCAACTCAACAGGTGTGCTGGCTGTGCCAGCCGAACCGTAGGCGGTGTAACCTGTACCATTAATGTTGGTGCCTTGTAAGTCAGTAAGCTCGAAGTCGTTGGTGTTCTTGTTAGCCACCAAGTAGTTCTTACCGTTCAACTCGGTCATGCCAACTACACCTGAGATATATACTTCATCTCCATTAGTGTAGCCGTGGCCGGTGTCTGTTATTACTACAGGATTAGCTGCTGTCGCGCCTGATATAGTTGTGTCTGCTTCGTGGATACGGGCGTTATCTCTGAAGAAGCGCATATAGAGATCACCGACCTCCAGCACGTAAGCCTGTGTCGTGGAGAACTCAAAGCGCACCAATCGAGTGCTTTTAGAGCTATCCTTCACATTGTTGATATGCTTAGTACCTGGGCGGCGCTCTACAGGCCCTTGGATAAGGGGAACAAAATTCGTGCAAGTCTTCAGGCCCGTCTTGTACTTATCAAGATCAGGTCGCCCAAAGATAAGAGGGGATATCTCACCCCCGTTGAAGTTGTTTTGGATTGGTGATACTTTTGCCAAGGTCTAAAGCCTCGCTGTTACCCAAGGGTCTGTGGGCGGCTCCTGTGGTGGACGTTCGAAAGCATTGGTCTTACGCGCCTTCTTCTTAGCGTCGATGTATCTCTCTGTGGCTGCGTCCTGCTTGGTGTTGGATTGCGTAACAGCCTCGGCTATGTCCATAGCGATACGGGCGACAAGCAACTCAATGAACTGCTCATCAAAATCGTTCTCGTCAGTGATTTGTTTGATGTAAACTAGGTTGATTGGTGAGGTGTCGTTAGTGAGAATGTGCCGCCCCTCAATCTGCCAATCACCTTGAGATGACGTACCATTCACCGCATCGTTGGGTAGAATGCGTAAATAGTTGGAAGGTAGAGCGTAGCGTTTGGCAAACCCAAAGGTGGGGTCTGTGCTATCGGCTGCGATCTGTACCCTCGCACGGGCAAAACTCCAGGCATGATCCCGGAGTTCACTGTCTCTTGCGTGTGCGTAAACTCGATTACAAGCTCGCCCTGCGGTGCTGTCTTCAGCTAAAGAAGCTATCGACTTAGCGCCAAGGCGTTGTAACGAGAGATTACAGATGTCTACATCGGAAGCCATACCGACCCCCTATGTTAATTAAGTGCTTCTTGGTCGCCACCAATTAAAGCTGCAAGAGCATTCAAAGCGACAACAACGTCGGCCTTGTTCGCGCTCTCAGCTACGTCAACAATAACAACACCGGCCCCAGCGGAACCCGCATCCGAACCAGCTACAGAAGCAGCGGTGTTCATATCGAAATCAGTTAGGGTCAACGTGAAAGTACGATTAGCCATTAGAAACTCCTAAAAGTGGGAGGGGTTGCCCCCTCCCGTTTTATTTAGTCAAGAACCCAAGTGCATTGAAGCGAGATAGTACCCGTTCCGTTTGCACCGGCAAGAGATACCGTAACTGGCATCCCTGTGTCGTCTGCGTCTACGACTGAGTAGCGACCCAACGCCTCAGTCAAAGCAGCGCCAGTAACGGCGACACCTGTAGATGCAGCCGCAGCTTTGAACTCGTCCACATCAACAGCTTGGGCAGTGCCGTCAGCTTTGGTGTGAGCCGCATAACCAACAGACAACGTGGTAGACGAGCCAAGAGCGGCGTGAGCTACTTCCATTGTCAAGATACGAGCGCCGTTGGGGAGGTTGAACATCTCGATGTCCGACTGCTCCGTAGCAGCAACGTAGTTGGCGTATGAGCTACGAACACGACCTTTGTGTTCGATTGGCTTGATTGCCGTTTTAGGACTGTTCTGGTCCCATTTGGTTTTTTGTACGCTATATACTGTACCCATGATTTAAGCCTCCGAGCAAGTAATGGCGACGACTTTTTCTTCTTCGACACGGGTGGCACCAAAAGTACCTTTTACGTAGACCTGTGTAGAATAAGATTTGTCATCACGTTCGGTGATCCGAGCGTTTATGTCGTTCCAGACGCCAAGGTGAAGACCAGACTTAGCCCAACAAACGGCAGTACGGTTCGAGCCTGAAAGGGCAAGACGCTGGCTGTCGATGAAGTTAAAGCCCATGAAGGACTTAATGCGGCCATCTACGAGTACCGGACGATTAGTGTAATCCAAACTAACAGCTTGAGTTTCACCGAGTAGATCGTCATGCTGTTGAGCGCCGATAGCGCAGAACAGTGGCTCGTTGTCTACATCAACTTCAGCAGCAATAAGAAGCTGCATAGCCTCCCGCAACTTGGCAACAGTCAAACCACCAGCAGTAGTACTAGCCGTTTGAGCAGAAGGGAAAGCAGTTGAAGTCGTACCATCCTCACCGGTCAGCGACGTAGCTGTAGCGGCGGTGATGATAATGTCGTCAATGGCGCGACCCAGAGCCATAGCACCGTTGATGGCGTATGGTGA
>Ga0307488_10002977_pt1 | contig 14212 bp, 15 predicted proteins | sample SB02metaG_FD_202248 | JGI IMG/M metagenome (GOLD analysis project Ga0307488, IMG submission 202248) | Sea-ice brine microbial communities from Beaufort Sea near Barrow, Alaska, United States - SB 0.2 | ecosystem: Environmental > Aquatic > Marine > Coastal | place: USA: Alaska | collected... | reverse complement strand
TTGTGTAAGTGGAATAAATGTAGATGGTGCTAATGTAGATGATTTCTGTGTAATTGGAGCTTGTGTAATTGGAGATTGTGTAAGTGGAATAAATGTAGATGGTGCTAATGTAGATGATTTCTGTGTAATTGGAGCTTGTGTAATTGGAGCTTGTGTAATTGGAGCTTGTGTAATTGGAGCTTGTGTAATTGGAGCTTGTGTAATTGGAGCTTGTGTAGATGGTGTCAATTTGGGTGATTTTTGTATAAGTAGAGGTAGTGTGATTGGGTTTCTTTGTTCGATTGGAATGATACTTGTAAAATATAGATCTTTGCCAAATTTATTATTTACTGAATCGTCACAAGAGCCATTTCTATTTTCTCCTCTGCCATACATAATCCAATGGTTTGTTACACTTTCGTCAGAACCATTTGTTAATAGTGGGTATCTATATTTATAGCATTTTGCATTAAATATTATATTTATAGCTTTATCAATACCATTTGGATTTACATAAGCATCATTACAAGAGCCATTTCTAAATTCATTTTTTCCATGATTATTCCAATGAGCAGTTGCCTGATCATTGGTCATATTTTTTAAATCCATATATCTATGTTTGTAACATAGTACATTGAATGTACTATTAGATGATTTTTGTATAAGTAGAGGTAGTGTGATTGGGTTTCTTTGTTCGATTGGTATAATTGAGCGAATATATTTATCTCTTCCGTAAACATTATTCAATTTATCGTCACAAGAGCCATTTCTATTTTCTCCTCTGCCATGTTTATTCCAATGGGATGTTGCAATTTCATCAGTAACATCTTTTAATTGAGTGTATCTATATTTATAGCATTTTACATTAAATATTGAATTTATAGCTTTATCTGTTCCCATTGGATTTATATAATCGTTATTGCATGATCCATTTCTGAATTCATTAATTCCATAATTAGTCCAATGATGACGAGCTTCATTGTCTGTCATATTTTTTAAATCCATATATCTATGTTTGTAACATAGTACATTGAATGGACTATTAGATGATTTTTGTATAAGTAGAGGTAGTGTGATTGGGTTTCTTTGTTCAATTGGAATGATACTTGTAAAATATATATCTTTGCCAAATTTATTATTTACTGTATCGTCACACGAGCCATTTCTATTTTCTCCTCTTCCATATTTATTCCAATGAGTTGTTACACTTTTATCAGTGCCATCTTTTAATTGAGTGTATCTATATTTATAGCATTTTGCATTAAATATTATATTTATAGCTTTATCAATACCTTTTGGATTTACATAAGCATCATTACAAGAGCCATTTCTAAATTCATTTTTTCCATGATTATTCCAATGAGCAGTGGCCTGAGCATCAGTCATATTTTTTAAATCCATATATCTATATTTGTAACATAGTACATTGAACGGAATATTAGATTTTTGTCCTCCTAATAAATTTACAGAATTATATTTAAGATATATACAACTGATTAAAATTAAAATTACAATAATTATATAAATATTCATTATATTATATTATATTATATTATATTATATTATAAATATATATATATAAAAAAAGTTGAATAAAATATTAGATGACATATTTTTTAGAACTAATTAAAAATATATGAGGATTAATTATATTATAAATTGTAATTATTTTTAATTATAATACTAATTAAAAATATACATATCATTGTTAAATTAATAATAATAATATATAATAAGTAATAATTTGGATAACTATAAATTTGTTGATAATCTGGAGGCATCATATTGTTATATATAAGTGTTTTTTGCGGAATATTGTTATGAATAAGTATTTGTGGATGATTTTTGTTATAAATAAGTGCTTGTTTAGGAATATTGTTATAAATAAGTGCTTGTTTAGGAATATCCATATTTATATATTAATAAATCTCTATGATATATAAATCAATTTGTAAATTGATTTAACATTATTTTATAACAATAATTATATGAATGAATAATATATTAAAAATGAATTATTGATATAATAAAAATGACATATAACTATAAATTTACTGAATTGATATTATTTTATAATAATAAATTTGAAGAAGTATATTGGGAGTTTATAGATAATAATTTAGATAAACCAATCGATTTGTATAGTATATCGATGAATTCGAATATAACTTTGGACATTATAGAAAATAATCTCGAGAAAGATTGGAATTGGAATAATATATCATGTAATCCAAATATAAGTATGGACTTAATATTAAATAATCCAGCTAAACCATGGAATTGGTCGTATATATCTAAGAATCCGAATTTAACGTGGGAAATGATAGAGAACAATCTAGATGAAGAATTGAATTGGTCGTATATATCAATGAATCCGAATATAACATGGGAAATTATTGATAATAATCCAGATAAACCATGGAATTGGTATTATATATCTTCGAATCCAAATATAACAATTGAAATAATAGAAAATAATTTAGATAAAGATTGGAATTGGCATTGGATATCATGTAATCTATATATAACAATTGAAATAATAGAAAATAACCTAGATAAATCTTGGAACTGGAATAATTTATCTTTTAATAAGAATGTAACATGGGGAATAATAGAAAATAATCTTGATAAAGATTGGAATTGGTATTATATATCTTCTAATTCGAATATAACGATTGAAATAATAGAAAAACATCCAGAAATAGATTGGAATTGGCATATAATATCTTCAAATCCAAATATAACATGGGACATAATAGAAAATAATTTCGATAAAGATTGGAATTGGCATTATATATCTTCTAATTTGAATATAACAATTGAAATAATAGAAAAAAATCCAGACAAAGATTGGAATTGGAATATGATATCTTCAAATCCGAATATAACTTGGGAAATAATAGAAAAAAATCCTGATAAACCATGGAGTATGAAGTGGATATCTGCAAATCCGAATATAACTTGGGAAATAATAGAAAAAAATCCAGGTAAAGATTGGAATTGGAATATGATATCACGAAATTTAATGGAACACGGAAAATATAGATGGATAAAAGAACAAATTCGAAAATATATATTCAAAAAGATTAGTTATATATTATTATGTAAAATAAATGATGATAAAGATATAAATGATTTAATTTGTAATTTTATTTAATTTATATATTTTTTTATTAATAAAAAATTCTTGACAGAAAAATTGATATAATAAAAATTGATATAAAGTATATAAAATAAAGTATATAATAAAAATGCAATTTAACTATAATTTTAATAATTTGAAAATATTATATAATGATAAATTTGCGGAACACTATTGGAATTTTATAACTAATAATCTAGATAAACATTTTAATTGGTATTGGCTATCGAGTAATCAATATATAACTTGGGAAATAATCGAGACTAATTCTGATATACCGTGGGACTGGACTGGTATATCACAGAATCCAAATATAACTTGGGAAATAATCGAGACTAATCCAGATAAACCATGGGATTGGATGTATATATCAATGAATCCAAATATAAGTTTAGAAATTATTGAAAAAAATCCAGATAAACCTTGGGATTGGGAAAATATAGTTTCTAATATAAATATAACTGTTAAAATTTGGGAAAAATACCCAGATTGGAATTTGATATCTAGTAATATAAATTTATCTTTAGAAATAATTGAAAACAATTTAGATAAAGATTTGAATTGGTATTGGATATCTTGTAATCCAAATATAACGTTTGAACTAATCGAGAATAATCCAGATAAACCTTGGAATTGGTATTGGATATCTTGTAATCCAAATATAACGTTTGAAATAATCAAGAATAATCCAGATAAACATTGGGATTGGAGGGGTATATCTATTAATCCGAATATAACATGGGAAATAATATGTAATAATCCATATGAAGAATGGTGTTTTGGATGGATTTCAGAAAATCAAAATATAACTTGGGAAATAATATGTAATAATCCAGATAACTCATGGGACTGGAGTAGTATATCAATTAATCCGAATATAACTTGGGAAATAATATTTAATAATCCCGATAAAGATTGGGATTGGGATATGATATCAAGAAATTCAATGGAACAAGGAAAATATAAATGGATGAAAGAACATATAAAACAACATATATTCAAAGAAATTAGTTATATATTATTATGTAAAAAAAATGATGATAAAGATATAAATGATTTAATTTGTGATTTTATGTAATGTATAATTAAATAAAATTACAAATTAACTCAATAATATCAGAATCTGTAAATATTTTTTTTAAAATTTGTGTTGCGTCATGAATAATGTTGTCTTTAATATATTTATGTTTGCCAATTATCATAGAATTTGATTGAATTTTATACTTATCCCATTTAAAATTTGGATGATTTTGTACAATTTCATAAGTAATATATTGATTATAACGTATTATATAACCGAAATTCCATGGAACATTTAAATTGTTAATAATAATTTCCCATGGAATATTTTGCATGGATAATGATGACATATCATATATTATATTTGGATTATCTTGTAAAAACTGCCATGTTATATTAGGATTTTTTGCCACATCCCATTTATATTTTTTATGATTATTAATAATGATATCTAATGTTATATTTGGATTTTGAATTATATTATCAAAATCCCACGGATATTCTAGATTATCTTGTATAATTTCCCAAGTAATATTTTTATGTATAGTTATACTAAACCAACACCAACAATCATATTCATCATTTATACCCATTTCATAATTATCTCTGATAAAATCAAAAGTTAAATTTGGATTATAACACATATAATGATAACTCCAATCACAATCATTATTTATAATAATATCCATAGTAATATTTTTGTGAAAGGATAAAGATTGATATGACCACTCAATAAGTGGATTATCTTGTATATATTTCCAAGTAATATTTGGATTTTGTGATAATCCACGATTGTCCCAACGATAATTTGGATTGTTATTAATAATATCTAAAGTAATATTTTTATTTCTGGATACCTCTAATGTACCCTTGAAATATGTTGGATTATTTAGAATTATATCCAACGAAATATTTGGATTATCCTCTTTAATATAAATATTATTGTTAATAAATTTCCAATATCCATCTTCGAATTTGTTAGTGTAATATTCCTCCATGAGAACTTATTTAGTATAAAACAATAATATAATATAATCAATTTTGTAATACATACTTTAATATTATTAGAACAAAATTTAGAGATATACAAATTATTAAATCTACTAAATTGTTTGAGATGTGTGTATTACGTAAAGGTAGTAATATAAATTGGAAAAAAATTTTATGATATATAATATAATGAAATTTCCCAAACGAAATTTTATTAGTAACAATAAGAATATAGATACTAAAAAAACCTATTCTAACATAGGAAATTATCAGAAACCATACGGATTATGGTATTCTTGTAATAGTGCATGGTATGATTGGATATTATTAGAACACATGAGAGAATGGTTATATAAATATATTTATAAAATATATATTTATAAAAATATACAGACAGATATTAGAAACAAAGATAATAGAAAATTATTATTAATAAACAATTTGAAAGATTTTGATATATTTAACAATAGATATAAATATAAAACTACGAAAAATATTCGTGCACAAATAAATTGGAACAAAGTATCTGACGATTATGGTGGAATAGAGATTTGTCCATATTTTACAACACGTAGAAAATATTTATGGTATATGTCATGGGATGTTGCAAGTGGATGTATATGGAATACTTCAATAATTAAAAATATAGACTTAATTTATACGAGAAAAGATGGAAAATATATAAAAGTGCTTTAAATTAGTATAAAAATATAATAGGTTAGAATACATCTCTCAAGAATTCTGCGACATGCGTTTAGAAAACATTGAAATATATGTTATAATTATTTAGTAAAACAAAATTGATATATATATATATATATATATATTAATTATAACAAATAATAAAATGAAACAAAATATAGATACAACATATTCTACAACACAATATAAAGACGGTTTAGTTGGAATTTCGAATAAGTGTATTCATAATATACGGCGAACAAAATGTGTAAAATGTGGTGGTTCAAATATTTGCATTCATAATAAACAGAGACAAGATTGTAAAGAATGTGGTGGTTCAAGTTTTTGTATCCATGATAAGTGGAAAAGAAATTGTAAAGTATGTCGTAGTTCAAATTTTTGCCCCCATCAAAAGATAAAACAAAGATGTATAGAATGTAATGGTAAGAATATTTGTATCCATAAAAAACTAAAATACAATTGTAAAGAATGTTGTGGTTCAAGTTTTTGTTCTCATAATAACTGGAAGAAAAATTGTAAAGAATGTTTATGGGTAAAATTTCTAATTAGTGTGAAAACATGACGACGAATTATACATATAATTTATTAACAATTTTTAGAATAACTGAAAACATGAAAACTATATATTATTCATATATTTTTTGAACTATATATGAATAAATTATATATATAATATATATATATATATATATATATGGATATATATGGATATTTACTTAAAATTCGACAATGATAAGATAAAAGAAATAATTGATAAAAATAAATTTGATTGGTTCTCAATATGTTGTAAACGTTTAGGAATTGTGCCGAAAGATTCTAGAGTAGTTGATTTAGGTTGTGGTCATGGACAGAATACATTAGCATTATCTCGACATTTTGGGAAAGTATATGGAGTAGATTCTAGTAAGAAAATGTTAAAGTATGCCCGGAAATTGAGGAAAAATGCACAAAACTGGTATGATTTTTCCAATGTAAGATTTTATTTAGGAAATTTTGAGGACATTCCAATAAAACATATAGATGTATTATGTTTATTTAATTCAATACATTTTTCACAACAAGTTATAAAAGATTTAACATATATATTGTCACTTTTAACAGTGAATGGTATTTTATTAATTTCAGAACCACATAATAAGAGTATATTTGGTAGAAATTTAATGAATAATTCCCATATGTTACATAAAAAATTGGAAATTTTAAAAATAACAAGACATAACATAAAAGAATTTTTGAAAATGTGTGTAAAGTATAACATTGCGTCAATAATATTAGAAAAAGAGACATCACTGAATTATTTAGTACTGCTACAAAAGTTATGAAGAAATATAACATATTAAGATAAATTGATTACATATATAATTGATTTATATGTGAATGATAACTTTTGATAAAAATACGTTTGAATATAATATAGAATATTTAACAATATTTTATGATAATATATTTTGTGAAAGATATTGGGACTTTATAAAGACTAATGCATATGAAGATTTAGATTGGATATTAATATCTGAAAATTTGAATATAACATGGGAAATAATATGTAATAATCCTGATGAAGAATGGGATTAGACACATATATCGAGAAATCCGAATATAACATGGGACATAATATGTAATAATCCCGATAAAGAATGGGAAAATTTTTTTTTTAAATGTTAATACTATATCGTTATATAAAAAATGTATAAATTGTCGTAATTATATTATTAATTACTTTTGAAAATTATGTTCGATTGTACTATGATGATATTCATTACGAATAAACTCACCAATCTCCGCATTACTTAAATTAGATTTAGCAAGATTAGCGAGATCTTCTCTTAGTTTTATTTCACCTAGAATATGAATAGTTTCATAACCATCATATTCAGAAATTTCCCAATAACAATCCTCATCATTCTCATTTGTACGAGCATACTCAACTGGAATATACTTGATTATTATATTACCAAATCTAATTTCTCCTTCATCATTTGTAGTACCATTTGAGTATTTTATGATTTCCTCAATAAGTTTAGGTGAATCCCTAGGAACTGCTTCGCTAGACGGATAGTTTAAATTATGTAGCATCGACGCTGATAAATTGAACCCCCCAAAGGCACAATTAATAGCAATACCAGTTCTTGGTAAATTGTTCATATCTAATATCAATATATAAATACAATCAATTTTTGTTTTAGAGATATATTAAAACTATATAAGAAGCATTTAGTAAGATAAAAAAAATTATTTATAAATAAATTAATTTTGTAAACTATTTTTGAGATGTATATTATAGCGGAATATTATAAAAATATCTTTGTATACAGGGAATTATTGTAAACAATATACTAAGTAAATATATAATATAATATATTAGAATATAGTATAATGAATAATGAAAATGATTATTATTTAACTGGTGGAACAACTGATATAGAAAAACACAAGGAACTAGTTGACAAAAAGATGAGACTGATGTTAATTGAATATATTTCAAATCTACATAATACTAGAAACATAGATGCGAGGGAAATAATGGGGAGAGGACAAATCGGTAAAATTGGGTATATTATTAATAAATCAAACTGGGTATTATTTCATGAAACTCTGATAAATATATTTGAAATTATCGATAACAATGTGGTTAATATTGTTATAGATGATTTAATTACTATGTCAAAAAGACTTAATAAATTGGATAAAGATGTTCGGAGTATGGATCCTGAGTTAACGCAACGAGATATAAGTATGTTATATACTTACAATATAAATACAAATGAAGTTGAATATTTGAAATATGTACTGAGTACTAAAGGGATGCTAAAATATTTACAACTTATCAAAAATGATGAAGCTTCGATACTTTTACAACTGGAAACCAAACCATTTACAGAAGTTAAATTTAATATTAATATTACAGATGATATGACAGAATTTCAGAACGTAATGAATATTCCGGTAAAATCATCCGGAATCCTTCACATATTTTATAGTAGAGAAGTTTTAGCAAGTATATTTTCGTTATTACTACTAACAAATGAAAATGTTGAACCATTAATTTCTGAAATTAAAAATATATTATTAAATTTTATGGACCCTATAACTTACCCGATAAATAATACGATGAACAATATAATTAATAATGATTTTATATATGAATTGATTTGGATTGTGAGTGTATATGTTATTGAAATTTTGATATTTATGTTGATATATTATATACAAAAAAATATGTGATAATTATTTAGAGATACTAAATAATAGTACTATCCTATAAAAAAAATTGATATATTATAATTGTATATAATAATATACCTGATGAATCGTGCGATACTGTGCGAATGTATAGATCCACGATGTCATCGGCGTAAGTATGGAAATCGATATGACCTACATGCACATTGTTGTATATGTCCTATGTGCAGCGATGATGTACGGTCTGATGCAATTGATGGAGTTGATTCGTTTGTAGATGATGTATTAGATAAGGTATTAGATGGATTTTGTGCGAAGTGTGATGCTTCTTGTTATACACGTGCTGAGAATTTTCCATATTTTCTGGATGATGTTAAGAATATGTTATTGGAGTTTCATGTAAGAGTATGGAGGGAGAATGTTATGATTTATTATCTAACGAGAATGTTACTGAACCGATATATTTGTGATAAGAATATAATAAATATTGTGTTAAACGAACTATGATGAATACAATATGAATGATATTATATATTACATAATATACTAAGATATACAATAAAGTTTTGATATGCCTTTAAATTATATAATTTTAAATATATAAAAATCAGCTGAAGAATTATTCGGATATATTTGAGGTATTTTTTTAATAAATTTGCATTGTGGATATAACCGTTGAATATCATCAGTAAATTTTCGATGGTACATATGAGATGTGAATTGATTTTGTATATTAATGTCTTTAAAATTTGTAGAATATATTATAATATATTTAGAAGCAGAATTTACTAAATCATATAAATATTTATTATAAATATTTATATCTACTAAATGATAAATCACATCTAAAGATAATGAAATGTCGCACATAGGTCTTATAATTTCAAATTCTTGATAATTATAGAATGTTTTTGTAGTATCATTAATATATTTTTTTTTAATTTTAGTAATGATAAAATCTGAAATATCTAATCCAATATATTTATTGATATTGATAGTATTAATTTGGTTTCCATCACCACATCCAAAATCGATAATACTCAAAATATTATATTCAACAATAAATTTATTAATAATATCAGATTTAAATTTAGCAAGTTCATTATACGAACCTAATCCAGATGTTTCATTCTTGATATATCTATTTTCCCATATATCTTTAGTCCTTGATTCCATATAATTATATAATTATATAATTATATTTTTATATTTATATTACGAAATATATATATATATATATAAGTTTAATATTAATCGGAAATAACTGTATTCAATGTTGATATGGTGTATATATAATATGTTAAAAAAAAATTGATAATTAATTTGAGATATACAATAATAATTAATAATTAATAATTAATAATTAATAATTTGATTTAGTTGTGTATCACCTAAAAATATCCGGGGATATTATTTTCAATTTTAAGATTAGTTAAATGGTCTAATGACGAGAAATCAGTAATTCTAGTTGAATATGTATGTAATTGTGTTAATTTATTTAAACTAGATAATGGTGAAATATCATGAACATAAGTGCTATGTATATCTACGATATTTAAATTGATTAAATATGATAATGACGAAATATCTATAATTTTAGAATTACTTAAATCTACAAAATTTAAATTTATTAAACCAGCTAAGAATTCAATATTACCTAAATTATTATGATGAATTTTTAAAGTTTCTAAATTTATAAATTTTTGAATAAATTCTAAGTTTTGATTGATAGGGTAATTTGCATTAATAGTTAAATCTTTTAAACTATATATATTAGATAATATGTTAAAATTAAATTCATCAGTATCTATGTGAAATGATGTTAATGAATTTAAATTATTTAATTTATTCGTGCTATTGGAATTAATTAGATCCAAATGAATAAATTCTAATTTAGTTAAATTAGATAACGCAGATATATCAGTGAATGGTAGTAGATTATTATACCTGACGGATTCATACATACTATCTAAACGTAATTGTTTTAATTTAGTTAAATACTTTATAGGATTAAGATTATTAATATCAATTAAACATATATATAATACTTCTAAATTAATTAGATTTGATAAAGGATTAATATTATTAATATCACATTGTGTGAGTTGAAGATATTTAAGTTTAGTTAGATTTGATAAATCATTTAAATTTAAAATAGGTGTATTAGAATTATAGGGATTATTCTTATTTTTAATATGAATAAATTCTAAGTTAGTATTATTTTTTAACACAGTAAGAGAAGTAAAATTATAGAAAATCTCTACTCGTTTCAAATTATGACAATTTATAAGTGGAGAGAAATCTATTATTTTTTGAGAATTGTTTCTGTAAGAATTACTAAATTTGAATTCTGTTAAATATTGTAAACCATGAATAATAGATAAATCATATATATTGTTACATTTAATAATATGTAAAATGTTTAAATTTTTAATATGATATAACGTAGATAAAGTATTAATATTAATATTATCTAAATATACTTGCGTAATATTTTGAGGGAAAGTATTAATTTGTATAATATTCATATTTTTTAATGATAGATAATTTAAATTTGTATATTTATATAACATACTTACATCGATAGGTTTATTGTAATTACCAAACATACCATAATCAGATAGTTTAATATCAGATACTAATAATTTTGATACAAATGAACTATTAAATAGATGTTTAGATATACATAATAAATTTGATAAATTCTTAATATTATTTTCATAACATAATTCAAAAATGGATGATTCTAAATCGTGTGATAGACATGTTGATATATTCATATTTAGTTTATTTCTTTAGAGGTTAATATATTTGAAAATATTAATCAATTTTTATATAATAATGATACTTTAATAAATAATAATAAATAATAATAAATAATAATAAATAATAATAAAATTGATTATATTATAACTATAACTATAACTACAGTATATATATGTTTTCTGAACATCCAGAATTTTTAAATTATTTTGCAAACTATTTATCTACACCTAAACAAATTATAAAATTCTATACTTGTTGTAATAAATTTCGAAATTATTTAAATAATATACATATTGATAACTATTTTTATACACCGAATAATTTTGAAGAATTACAAATAGCAGTGAACATATGGATGAACGATATATCAGTTGCATTAAATATATATGGTCATATATCATCATGGAATATTGAAAATATCACAACACTTGATCATTTATTTTCATATACAGATTTTAATAATGATATATCCGAATGGAATACATCAAATATTATAACTATGAATTATGTATTTTATTATGCAGATAAGTTTAGACAATGTATTAATAATTGGGATGTAAGTAAAGTAAGAGAAATGGATGGATTATTTTATCATGCTATTCATTTTGATGAATCATTAGATAAATGGGATACACAAAATGTTTGTACTATGGCGAATATGTTTAGAAGTGCTATTTGTTTTGATCAAGATATTAGTGGTTGGAATATTACAAATGTACTTAATATGCAGTATATGTTTGCCCATACAGATTGTTTTAATTGTAATCTAAATAATTGGTTGCTAAATGATAAAGTAAAGAAAGAACATATGTTTATAGATGCTGGTAATTTTGATATATTAAATTGGAAATATAATAATTAACACTCTAAGAAAAAAATTAAAATTAATTCTTGTAATTATGTTGGACTTGATTAAATATAATATATTTATTATTTGTGGATTATTAATATAACAATTTTTTTTTAATATATAAATAAAAATTTCATACATATATTGTATAAAAATGTTACAACTGTTTAAAATAAATAGTCATATAAAATATTATAAAACTTTTATTATAAAATATATTATACATATATTTTTTGTAACTAATTAAAAATTAATGAAACTAATACGCAATAATTATTTAATAATATACAAAGAAAATATAAAAAAATAACTTAAAACATTATCCCACAAATTATATCAGTAGTAGCAACAACCTTAAGAGAATGTTTAACATAGTTTATGCTGGGAAAATCTTAAAAAAAAGAATTCTTCGTTATTATTTTAGAATTCGTTTATAATTCATATATTCCTGGATTATTTATATAAATACGAAATGTGATTATACCGAACTGTATTTTAAATTAGTAAGTTCTCGTGTGAGATGATAATTTTTAATTTTTAAATCTTCTAATTCGTTTGATATTATATAATTTTGAATTTTTAAATCTTCTAAATCGTTTGATATTTGTTTATTACGCGTAGTTTTATTAGTTAATAACCCGTTAGTTATATTAAATTGTTTTTCAAGAGCATTAAATTTATGTTTTAATGATTTATATTTATTGATAATATGTGTAGAAGTATCTTTATGTGAATCAAATTCTTCAGCATTATTAATATATAATTGACAAATATCGCAATATTTATTATTATTTTGAATAGCGTATATGTTATCATGGTATAATTGAATTTTCCAATTAATATAATCGTTATCATTTTTAATATACTTTTGTAATTTATCAATAATATGTTTGTGATATTTATTCGGATTATTTCTAATATATTTATTAAATATTTCTATATTAGTAGAATTTGTGATTTCTTTAAATTTATATTCACAGATCATTTGAACGATTTCTTTTTTTATTGTGGAAGTGCATCTGTTAGACATATAATAATAATAAATATTTTCTACAGCAATCAATTTTAATATTATAATCATAATAAGTTAATATATATATATAATTCCGGAATGGGAACTATCTGACGATAGTAGTGGTAATCTGATATTAACATATATAAAAAATGTAAAAATCGATATAAATTTTACAAATAGTGGTTGGGATAAATTTATATTATTTATAACATAATATATTATTATATAAAATTCTATACAACTTTACAATTATTTGTATATAATTATTAAACAACATGAATAATATATATATATATATAATATAGTAAAAATAAATATAAAAATATACAATAATTTTGTTTAATTTATCAAAAATAAAAAATAAATATATGAATATAATTTATTCATATAAAATGTGTGTTTATTTCTCTGATTCGTTCTCAAAGACACCCTAACAAAGGATGTGTTTATTTTTCTGAATACGCATACCCAGACACCCTACACAAAGGTTGTGTTTATTTCTCTGAACACTCATGCTCAAAGACACCCTAACAAAGGATGTGTTTATTTTTCTGAATACGCATAC
>Ga0307488_10002976_pt1 | contig 14213 bp, 11 predicted proteins | sample SB02metaG_FD_202248 | JGI IMG/M metagenome (GOLD analysis project Ga0307488, IMG submission 202248) | Sea-ice brine microbial communities from Beaufort Sea near Barrow, Alaska, United States - SB 0.2 | ecosystem: Environmental > Aquatic > Marine > Coastal | place: USA: Alaska | collected... | reverse complement strand
GCCATGAACTGCTGGTTGTGCAAAGGTAGTACCACCTACAGCTACAGAGGATACATAACTAGAAGATACTCCAGTACCTCTGTCCTTTAAGATAGAGTGATCAACACCTTCTAAATAAGTCTGAAGGTTAGTAGTGTCATTAACTATTAGATTAGTATCATCCAAAGTCATGTTAGTTACAGCAAAGGTGGGGGCTGAACCACTAACTAAACTTTGATTAAGTGCTTTTACATCCACAACAGAGGCTAACTCAGATTCTAGGACAGATCCAGACACAGCGTTGGCAGCATCTACGGCTGATGCGGCTGCTTCATTAGCTTTAGTGGAAGCAGTAGATGCACTGTTAGCGGAGGCTGTTGCGGAGTTAGCACTAGCCGTAGCACTGTTAGCAGCGTTAGTTTCAGAAGTAGCTGCATTTGATGCACTGGTAGCCGCAGTAGTGGTTGAACCAAAGAGTGTATCACTATAGTTCTTAGTAACTACATCCTGTGCTTGGGTAGGATCAGCTACACCTGTAATCTTGTTAGCACCCATAGCCAGAACACCACTCATGGTATCACCAGCTTTAGTTACTTGAAGCGCATCACCAGCATCTACATACGTCTTTGTAGTAGCGTCTGTGCCTGCTGTAGGGGCACCTAGGCCCGTTACTTTGTTAGTACCCATAGCAAGGGCACCACTCATTGTATCACCTGCCTTAGTGACCTTCAGAGCGTCTGCAGTGTCTACGTAGCCTTTCGTGGTAGCATCAGCCGTAGCTGTTGGTGTACCTAAGCCTGTTACTTTGTTAGTACCCATTGCTACTGCACCTGACATGGTGCCACCAGCTAGGGGTAGTTTAGTTGCAATACTGTTTGTTATAGTAGTAGAGAAGTTTTCATCATCTCCTATGGCAGCAGCTAACTCATTAAGAGTATCTAGTGCGCCTGGAGCAGCAGCAATCACTGCGGTCACTTCTTGATCTACATAACCCTTATTAGCTGCATCACCTGCAGCAGTAGGAGTAGCTAAACCCGTTACCTTACTACCACCCATTGCTAAATCGCCAGACAGAGTACCACCTGCTAGATTTAACTTAAGTGCATCTTCAGCATCTACATATGTTTTAGTTGTAGCGTCAGTGCCATTGGAGGGTGCAGATAATCCTGTAATGGTAGCAGATGTACCAGCGTTCATATCTAATGAACCATTGATGGTTACATTGTTGAATGCACTTGTACCTGAACCTGCTGTCACGTTACCTGTTAGGTCGCCTGTAACATCACCTGTTACATCTCCAGACACGTTACCTGTAACATTACCTGTTACTGCACCAGCAATTGGGCCTACAAAGTTCGTAGCAGTAATGGTTGTACCAATAACTGTACTTGCAGAAGCAGCACCAATAGCAGTACCATCAATGCTACCAGCGTTAATGTCCACACTGGCTAGTGTAGATAAACCTGTGACACCTAAGGTGCCAGCAATAGTAGCATTCTCATGTACAGCGATAGTATCAATGTAGCCAATGCCATCAATGTATAAGTCTTTGAACTCAGCACCAACACCACCAAGGTCAATATCACTATCAAGAACAGGAACAACTGCCCCATCTTGAATGCGTAACTGCTCTACTGTACCTGCACCTACCTGTACGTAGAAACTAATACGGTTATTTGTAGTATCAACTACTACTTTATTAAATGCATCTACGTCTGCAATGAGTGGTACGTAAGCACCTTCAGTGCTAGACCCATCATGCTTGTGACCAGTTGCGTGAGTAAAGGCATCACGGATTGCATTGTATTCTGCATTCACTGGTGCCGCTTTTATTACTGCGTTAGATACTATATCTGCAGTTGATTGTCTAGTATAGCCAGCCATTTATCTTAAATCTCCAGTGCCGTAAGTTAACACTATGCCCTGTATGCTGTGACTAGCATCAGTGCTATTAGTTACGTATTTAAAAGATACAGACTTACCTGAACCTGAGATATTTGTTGTCTGTATGGGGGAAGGGTTACCACTGTATATAGCAGTGCTATCGTAGGTAGCCTCGTTAAAGTATGCAGCAGCACCTTTAGTAGTCATAGTGTAGTTAGTAGGATTCATTACAAGAATATCTTCATAGTCATATACTACAGATAAGATAAGCTCGTTATCTCCTTCTGATCTTAAATATGTATTTATCTTATGAAAGATCTTACGTTGCTCTGGATTTTCCATGTACATGTATGGAGTTTGATACATGCTAAATATATCAGAACCAGCAAAGCTATTGCCAATCTCTTGCCTGTGTACTTTGCCATCAGAGGTGCCATGTATAACATGCTCGTACTGACCTAAGTAACCACTAGCAGCACAGGTAGCTTCAATTCCTAGTAACTGACCGAACTCAAAAGCCATGCCTGTCTCTGATTTACGAAGTCCTCCAATGATACCTTGGGACTCTGATGCGGCAAAGAATACTCTAAACTGAGACTTCTGGCGAATAACAACAGCAGACAAACCATTTAAGTCTATGTCAAATACAATGTCAGTAAATAAAGATTGTATACCCTTAGACACAGTTTCTAGTTCTACGTCACCAATCTTACTTGTACCAGATATAGGACGCATACCATCTTGACTAAGGAATAATAGATCACCGCCAATTTCAATAATGCTGTCTGTAGCAAGGCAACCTAGATTGTGAGTAACACCTGACAATACAAAGTCAGAAGTGCTAGTGCCTCTCAGTGCTTTAATAGTGTCCGTTCCAAATATATATAGTGCATCTCGGAAAGGTTTAATAGCTACTATGTCAAATCCTACTTGTATTACTCCAGCACCACTGCCTGTATGAAAATCAGTTTCAGCTAAAGGCGCACTAAAGAATAACTTAGAAGGATGTGCAGGATCACCTGCAAGGAACATATGGTTAGCAAAGTCTACAGCGTACTTAGGATCTGTAGGTGCTGCGTTATCTGTTATCTGTGTGTATGTTGTACCATCATAAGTAGCAGCAGGGTTAATACCATCTGTAAGAATAACTTTCTTTGAGGTAAAGTTAAAGCTAGCAATACGAACTTTGTCTACACCTGTCATAGTAGGTGAACCACCACAGGTAACAGCTACCCATGCGGATGTTGCGTTGTTCCATTGATGTAAATAGTTATTACCAGAACTGGGCTTCCTACAAGCTAAGATACCATCGTTGATACCATTAACTACGTGTACGCCTAGTGTAGACCCAACTCCAGGAAGAGTTCCATAGGAATTAGCAAAGCCACTGATACGCCTATAGCCACCTGTTACAGCAGGTTCATAGTTAACTAGCTGAATAGCACTTCCTGGAGAAGTCTCTCCCTGTGCAAGTACATCACGACTTGTATCTAAGCCGCCTCTGCACATTACTTTCTGTACTTGTAGTTGATCTGCCATGTGTTATGCTATCCCTGATCGCTGCCTAGACTTAACAACGTAAGTAGACCGCATTTGGAAAGTATCGTCCATAAGAACATTTCGCATTGCTTGAATGCCTGTTTCAAAAGCATTCTGATGCATCTGTGCGCTTTGATTGTTTGATCTAAACTGCATCATATACATCATGGCACCATCAATGACTACGTGAGAGAACCGCTCAGGTATAACACTTACATCATCAAATAGAGAGAGAGAAGCAGGTGTACTCCAGTAAACGTACTCTACTTCGTATGTTGCATCTGGAACTGGTGTAACACCAAAGGAAGTACCGTATGTTTGGAACACTTTAGTTGGGGCACCTAACCCTGTGGCTGGTGCTGTGTCGTCTGTAGACCTATGCGATTGAGTATACTCTTCATAGGGCATAGGCTGTAGCACTGCAGGTGTATTACCCTGCGAAGATAATTGTTTAATATAAAAGGTATCCCAGTCGGAACTTGAATAGTCGGCTGGAAAGGAATAGGTAGTAACGCCTACTTGTAGCGTTTGAGTAGTTGTTGTTTTAATGAAAGGCCACTCTTGACCATCTTGTAGTATACGTCTAATACTACTGTTGATAGCATCTTTAGCAAGAGCTTGGACATTTCTAAGAGTATCAAAACCATCACCAGCAGCATCAATCTGTACTTCATTAAGTCTTCTAAGAACTTCATTTGCAAGTGCGACATAAGTTGCCATGATAATTACTCTTTACATAATAAAAGAAAGGGGGCAGATTGCCCACCCCCTCAGTGGCAACATTTAGGCAATGTTGTACTTTGCGACTACAATAGCTTCTGGCTTCAGAATCTTGCGTCCGTAAAGATGCATACCACGTACAATGTCAGCAAAGCTGTCAGGGTCACGATAAGTCTCAGTCTTGTTGATCTGCTGGGCAGTAGCAACACTAGAGTCGTGGCCTGAAACAATAACACCATAGTTAGTATTCTGGTTAGCAGTACCTGAAGTAGATGAACCTGTACCTACTGAAGGCAAGTTGTTAGAAACATATACACGGAAGCCGTGCAAGTTATCCAACATCAAACCATTACGTAAGCCGCCAGACTGACCCCAATCCATGTTCAAAAGACGCGAATCTTCGTCAGCTAGGATTTCTTGGAATACAGAGTCCACGACCAACCAACGGCCTTGCTTGTCTACGTTGTTCTGATCCATGATACGAGCCATACGTGCAATTACTTGCAACGGAGTAGCAGTAGCAGTAGCTACAGAAGTAGCACCAGCTAAACGGGCAGCTAGAGGAATAGAATGGTCAGCAGCACTAGTAGTAGTGATGTTGCCAAATGAAGACTTGATTAACTTGTTGGTAGCTAACAATTCATCAGTGCCAGCCGCAGCGTTAGCTTTGGTGCCAGAGACGGTAGTGTTAACAACACCAGCATTAGCATGAAGTGCAGCCTGCTTGTAACCAGATAAGTAGCCCAAGATTTCTTGGTCATACTGGTCAGCCAAACGGTAAGCAGCACGGTTACTAGCCATAGTTAGCCAGTTAACATGAGTCTGTTGTTCTTCAATGTCATCCAGTTTAAATGCAAAGTAGTTTGACTTGTCTACAGTTAAAGTGAAATCAACGTCAGTTAAATCCTGAGTAGCGATGGCAGTACCACGGGTGTATGCGCTAACACTAATTTCAGGTTCTTTGATAATACGAACAGAGTCACCAGCATTGGCAATCTCACCGAAGTAATCACTGTTAGTGATAGCCTCACAGATTGCTGACTTGCGGAATTCCATTTGTACTTGTTTGCTATAAATTACAGGTGAGAAATTACCTGAGTTTAAGTTGGTATAACCACTCGCTTGTGCAAAAGCCATGATATATACTCCTATATAAATTGTAATGGAGCTATTACAATACCATAGAGGCTGTCTTTAAAGGGTGCAGGCTACGTGAGTTGATCGACTCGGTATAACACTGGGCCTTGTCTGAGCAGGTGCGTCTATTTATTATTGTGATTGCCGATATGTTGTACACGAATTTGCATAACATATTTGTTACTCAGTGTAGGGTAGCCGAATGGAGCCTACTCTTATGTAACGGGTTAGTGTAACCAGAGGATCAGTCCAGTTACACTAGGGTTTAAGATACAGTTATACTGATTTTTAGTTAAATGTCAAGCTTTATTTAACCTTTATTTAATATTAACGTGCTTTACCTGATACATCATATACGAAGTTACCACTACGCATTGCCTTAGCAATAGCATCCTGATGTTCTTCATACTGTGCAATAGTCATCTTAGCTACATCTGACTCAAGGTATTGGGTTTCACCTGAACCCTCAGTAGGGGCAGAACCACTACGAGAATTAACTGCTTGTGCAGCACTACGGCTATCGCCCTTCTTTGCTTTATTCTTTTTGCTAATGCCTACATCTAACTTGTACAGGTCAATTGCTCTAGCTGCGCTGGTTGCATCTGACTCATTATGATATAAAGAATCCTGCACCCACTTAGGCTGTGAATCTACCCAGTCATGAAACGCATCCTCTTCACGAATCTGCTCAAAGTCTGGATGAATCTGTAATAGTTGTGCTTCTGCTTTACCTTTGTTAGCAGATAACTGAAGATCATCAATCTCCTGCATACGAGTACTTAATGTTTCATTCTGTTCCCGTGCTGCCTTCAATGCCATAGTCTGCATAATGTTAGCTACTTGAGGGTACTTACCTGCCCACTCTGCAATCTCGTCTTCAGTACTAGGCAACTCCATGTTACCAGTCGATGTAGATTTGAGTTCACCCTTTAATGATTTGATCTGCTCCTCAAAGTCACTCTTCTGTTCTTGTGAGTGTCTACGTAGATCTCCGTACCGCTTCTTAAAGGATCGCTCCTCTGCAGTATCAGGAGTTTCATCATCCTTCTTTTCTTCAGGTGACATCTCATGCTGTGCTTTTAGGTCTGCTAACTCTGCTTCATCCTGATCCATTCGTGCTTGCTTGGTATTGACTCGCATGAATCCTTTCACTTGTGGTGTATTACTTACTGCTTCCATGATATTACTCTCTTGTTGGGGCTAACAGTGGGAGAGTGTACGGTATTGTACACCCTCGGTATTAGGTAGCCAATTAAAGGGTGTTAAGTGCGTTTCGCTGCCAAAGCTCCCTTTTTAGCTTTTGCCTTTTCTTTTGATTTCTTCTTAGCTGCTAGTCCTGTGGTGTTGTCTGAGCGCATTTTCTTGATAAGACCACCCTCGGCCCTGCCGCCACCACCAGATATTCCACCGTAGCCATCCCTTGCTGCTTTACCACCCCCACCATAGGTGCTGCCACCACTATTATTTCCTTTGTTTGGATTGTCGCCTCCACCTGAGTTGACTGTACTCTGAGATTGCTGTCTACGCTGTTGGGATTTAAGGGCTGCTGCCCTATCTGCGGCGGCTTTATCTGCTGCTGCTTTATTTGCTGCTGCGTTTGCACTATCTGTTTGGGCTTGCTGCCTACGCTGCTGGTCTTCTAAGATACGTTGTTGTGCTGCAGTCGCTGCTGCTGTACGGTCTGCTTCTTCTTGAGCAACTCTTGCAACTTCACGGTCTTTTGCATCCTGCCTCTCTTGGCGGTCATTGTCTCGATCTGTTGCAGTATTCACAACTAGCTCTTCTAATGTACCTGTATTACCTGAGGCATCCCATGCGTCAATTGCGTCCTGTGGGTTAATACCATTAGCAATTGCTATTGCAGTAATGTTATCGACATTAGCTTGTTTCTTTTGCTCAGGTGTCATTGCAGCAGTAATAGGAGTTACACCTGTAGTAGTACCTGCTGTACCTGTTGTACCTAAACTAGCTCCTGTATTTATAGCGTCTTCTGCGTCTAGTAGTTTCATTAAGTCAGACTCAGCACCTGACATAATATTAGCAGAGGGTATGCCTGTAGTAGTAGCAGTAGAGGTAACAGGATTAGCAACATCCCGCATATCCATTTTAAGCTGTGAGTCTACAATAGACGGCACGGCAGGTGCAACACCTGAACCCTCTGGAGCATACTCAGTTCCAGCAGCAGGCTCATAAGGAGGTGTAGAAGGGGGAGAAACGTCTTGCATATCCTGCTTGAAGGCAGGGTCAACTGTAGGCTGAATAGCAGGAGCAACGCCTGAACCCTCAGGTTGGTATTCAGTACCTTCCGTAGGAGTATAGGGAGTGTAGCTAGCTGTAGTAGGAATAACCTCGTCAACTATATCTGCGGTAGCAAGTGCCTCAGGGGTTACTACACCTGTTACTGAGACTTCTGCTGCCTGTGACGTTAAGCTTTTTTGTAGCTCCACCTTTTCCTCGTCTGTTCCCGCTATGGTCTTAACAATAAGACCTATGATACCTCCACTTTCTGCAAGAGTAATAACTCCACTAACAAGGCCCGTTAGTACTTCAGAAAAAGATGGTGTTTCTCCTGTAGGCTTTCCATCATAATAAGGGTCGGGCTTACCCGCAGCAGTTCTAGCATTGTTAACTTGTCGCTGTGCAGCTAGATTTATTTCTGTAGGGGTCATGTTTTTAAGGAACAGTTTGTCTACAAAGTTTGGATTGTTTAACCAACGCTCCCGTACTGTGAGTGCCTCAGGTGTCATATAGTTTTGCATTGTCTTATTGACCATAGTACTACTAGTTTCACCCTCCATCTGTAAGGCGACATCTTTTAAAGCAGTATACCGATTTCTTGTTACCTTATCTGACTTAAGTTGATGATGTCGTTTAATAGCATCCGAGTCTGTATCAGAGACAATGTTCTGCCAAGGATTACTAGGATCTCGTAGGTTATCCTTCTTACCATCTCCACCACTAGAACCCTGCACTGTTGCTGCACCCGTAGCTACTTCTTCTGCAGGCTTTGAGCCTACAGGGTAGTATCCGTTTGGTACTGCATTAACAGGATTACCTTGAACTGTTGCCACATCAATAATGTCACCTGCAGCATTAGTATACTTAACGTATTCAACATTACCTGCTTCACCAAAATCTCGACCTGTATACTGAGCATAGGTAGGAAGAACAGAACCGCCTTCAGCAAATGCTTGTACAGCACCCTCAAAGTCTTCACTGTCCATGCCATCAATAAGAGCATCCATCTCCATAGCATCATCCATATCAGACTGCATAGGAGCAGGTGACCCACCCATCTGCCCATCACTCTCCATCTGAGCTAGTCCTGACTTAGCTTGGTCACGCATCTGCATAAGCTTCTCTAAGCCAATGAAACGTACCACATCTGCTGGTACTACAAATTCGCCTTCACTTAGTTGTGCAGGTACATCATCACGTACCTCTTCTGCTAAAGAGCCTACAGGAACTTCATTGCCTGATATAGGATCTACTTCTGCACCATCATCTAAGAAACCGCCTTCTGCGTAGCCACTGCGATATTTAATGTTCATCGTTAACTCTCTCTCGTAAATACTTCAAGGATCTTAATTGCTGAATAGCACCCTGCGACTGGAACATCTCAGATGTATTGGTCGTCTGTTCTAACTTACGGTGCTGTTGTTCTATGAGGACATCCATATATTCTACGAATGTCTCCCAAGCTTCTTTATTATTGCATAGGGGGTTCAGTTGGTGCAGGTTCATTGCCACTAAATCCTTCTTCTCCTGGAGTAGGCACTTGACCCATTCCAATGTTAGCGTTACCTGCTCCTGTAGGATCAGATGGTTGTGGTGCTCCTTCTGCTGGCCCTGCTGCTGCCTGTGCTTCCGCTTGTTGCTTCTGCATAATCATAGCTTGTGCCTGCGCCTCTTCAATGTTGTTAGTAACCTTATCAGGGTCTAGCTCCATTGACTTTGCAATCTCTCGAATGATGTACTGAGACTTCATGAAAGGTGCCAAGTTAGGATTAGCACCAACCTGTAGGAACTGTAGTAAGCGTTGACTGCGTACCTCATTTGCCATCAATGACTCTGTACCACGGGCTTTAACTTCTAGGTCACCACGTAGTGTTGCATCAAAGTCAAACTGCATGTTGAAGTGAAAGAAGCTCTTACCCATTGGGCCTAGCAAGTAGTCGTCAATGTTCTTGATAACCGTCTTCACACCACCAGAGGCAGCATTCATCAACATGCTGATACCACTAGAGGTACGACCTACGCCAGTAACACCTGTCTGTCCATGAGAGAACGAAGGTAAGCCTGTAGACTCGTCTGCTAACTGCCGTGCTTTATCAAACAACTGTAGGTTCTCACCCGATACGTTAGGGTACTTGGTACCAAACAATGCTTGGCCTGGGGCACCACCTTGCCTACGGAATACTTTTCCTGGGTATAGCTGCATGTCTTGGCCAGGAACTAGGTTAGTCTCGTCTACTTCAAAGATTAAGTTACCTGATAGTACAGCGTTATCTACAGCCATACGCATGAAACCATTCATAAGAGTCTGTGTATCATCCATGTTCTCTGCAAGGCCAATGCCAAAGATAGAGTAAGGATTATGCTCATAAGGTACAGCGTAGTAAGGAGAACGTACTGGCTTGAATGGGTTAAGTACAGAGCGAATAGCACGACCATTACATGTCCAGATATTAACTTGCAATTCATCTGCAGTTTCTAATTCTTCTGGTACTTCAATATCATGGTCTTCAATGGTAGCCATATCCATAACACCCCAGTACTCTAACACTTCAAAGCGATCAACGCCTGTGTCTATCTGGTAGTCCTTTAGATCATCTTCCCAATACTTCTTAGTGTAGCTTTCACCTTGAGTGATAACAGATTCAATGACTTCTTTACGGAAGAAAGGTCGTAGCTTGAGTGCTCGTAGCTGACTACGGTTCAGCTTGTGTCGTTGTGTTGAATACCCTAAATCATTAACGGTGCCTGCATCGGGGTCAGGATACCAATCCCATACAGATACATATGATACTGTAGGAACAGTCTTGGTAGTAGGCTTGTACGTACCTTCCTTATCCCAATCAGGGTATTCTTTGTCCACTGCCATTGGGCCTTTCATGATACCAGTGCCAAACAGGGACATCTCAAATACAGAAGAACGTAGTTGCTTAGTTGCTTCAGACTCTTCTAGTTGGTCATGGATCTTCTTTTCCATACGCTTTGCTGCAATCATAGCAGGGCTATAGTTAACAGAAGTAGGAGAAGTACCAGCACCCTCTTTAACATTCTTGCCTTCTAACTTAGCTTCTAAGGAGCCTAGCTGTAGGGAAGACTCTGTAGAGCCTGCAGGTAAATCATTACCATCTCCTGCAAAGCCATAAGGGGAAGCTTCTTCTCCCTCCTCTTCATCTGCTGGGTCATAGTGTACATCTCCTGTGATACCCTCTGGTAAAACAGTAGGGTCTACAGATAAAGGGAAGCGGCCTGCACTGAATAGCACATCAGTAATCTGACCATAGGCAGCTAGTACTTTAGTCTTAGTTACCTTAATGAATACACGCGACTTCTCAGCTTCAGTGAACTTAACTGAATCATCATATACACCACGGTAGTTCTTATAGTTACGTAGCCACTGTTCTTCATACGGCCTACGAGCAGTCTCAGCTTTTGTAAAGCGTTCTTCTACTAGACTAACTAAACTACTAACGTATAGCTTCTCGTCACCTGCTTCAGTAACATCATCTAAAGCTACGGATTCACTGCTTAGTTCTTGAATTGGTTCTGCCATTTGTTACTCACAAAATGTTAATTATTAATAGCCCATCACTGGGTCTGCTAAGTACTGACTGTTAGGTCTTGCTGCTGCTGGATCATAGTCGAATATACCAAACCTAGGACGAGACATTGCTCCATACCTAAGTGCATCGTACAAGTGATCGTGTGCATAATTAGTATCTATATCCTCTGCATTCTTTTTATCCAAAGGTATAGTGGGTAATTGGGAGGTTAGGTGAGTACAGCTATTGAATATAATCATGCGAGGCTCTTGGGTAAACTCGTCTACCTGTAAGCGTCTATGTATTTCATTCTTACCTGATACTCTAGTTCCCTTTGATCTATCCGAGGGCTTCCACCTACACCCTCTAACAATCATTCTCTCTGCAATACTAGGGCCAGTGTCTCCACGTTTATGCCAGCAAGAGGAGTCTAATACTCCATACTGAACACGACCATCGTTCTTCTCTGCTTCTAGTATGAGTGTAGCTAAGTCCTCTGCTAATACCTTTGATACGTACATCTCTCTGTACACAATCAACTGGTCATTAGGGGCTACAGCACACCATACAATTGCGGAGTAAGAGCTATACCCATAATCTCCAGCACGGAACTTAGTCCAATTACTGGGTATTTCAAAAGGTTCCACAACGTGTATAGCTCGATTGAACTCAGGGAAAGCTGCACCTTCTGCAATGTCCCAATCTCCTTCAAGCAATTGCCTACGCTGCTGCTCAGGTAATGATAATAAGTTTGCTTCATAATCGCCAGTCTCAGTCAAGTAAGGGTTATCGGATAACTTAGCAGGAATAAACTTCCTACGAAATAGTGCCTGTCCTTCCTTGGAGTGTCCTGCTGGGTATTGCATTGGATTGCCAGTTTCAGAATCAGTGGCATCGAAGGCTGTCCCATAGGGTGCTGGATCAATAAACATCTTCTTTACCCAAGCATGACCACGCCCTCCTGGGTTAGTTGATGCTCTCATGTAAATAGGTAAGTCTGTTGCTGTACTACGTAAACGGGATCTTAGGTAATCCCATGCATATGAGGTACTCCATTGAGTTAACTCGTCAAAGCCAACCCAAGAGAATGATAAACCTTGGTAACGAGATACGTCATCGTCTTTGTCTAGGTAGGAGAACCAGAGTCTACCACCTGATGGTGCAGTCCATGTCATCTTACGCTCTGACCACTTAATGCCAGGAATAATCTTAGGGTATAACTCTTGAGACTTCCAGATTAACTCTCGTAGTTCCTCTGTAGTATGTCGTAGTATCAGTCCCGAGAACTGTGGGTGGGTAATGTAGCGTAGTGGGTCAGCTAACATTGCGTAAGACTTACCCCCACCAGCACTACCACCGTATAATACTTCTCTCTCACTTGCAGCTAGGAAATCTGTCTGTGGGCCTTTGTTAGGTTGGAAGATTACATTCTGTTCAGCTACACCTACGTCATGTATCTCGTCAGACAGTACAATATCTACGGGTAGATCCTTAGGTGAATCGTCCGTCTGCGAAGTTTCTTGCACCTTTGCGGTGGACTTCGTACTTTTCCGCGATTGCCTTGGCTTTGGCGTACCTTTCGGCCCAGTAGTTTGCGCTTCTAGCTTTAGTCTTGTTCTTCCTGTCACTATCTTGTCTCTTCTTTAGACCCATGTGAGAAATACTACGACCTGATTGCGTTGTTAGCCATGCTGATACTTCACGATAGGAGTATAGCTTTAAATGCTGCTTGGCTTGCTCTAATAGGTCTAGTTCGTCTGGTATTGGTATAAGTATATCGTTGTCATCTTCACATAGAAGGTAACCAAAGGGTACTGTCCTACCTATACGAGGTATGGGAATCCATTCGTAGGAATCCATGTCTATATCAGGCAGTTCATACACACCTGCTGTGGGCATTACCCCTTCTGCTATTGCTTCCATGTTATTTACTTCCTGTAGCCCCTAGGCTACTATTTTATTGGGGAAGCAGGAACACTATAAGCCACTCATTATTATATTATTATTTAGGCGTAAGTGCTTAGTGTTCCTGCTAATCTTGTTTAGGTGGGAGTAGCATAATACCACCCGTAGTTTTAACTTCCACCTTCTCTGTCTTTGCAAATCCTGCTCTATCCATCATATCTTTAGCAGCATTCATCTTATCTTTAATTCCTAACTGTGTAGGATCACGCATTGCTGACACCATAGATGTTGCAGCCATAGGTGCGTTACGAGCAATGTACATCTGAGTATGATCTGCTATCTCTTCTTTCAAAGATTTAACGATTGAAGTTGTTGATGTAGTTGCAGCGTAGCCAGCTAGCTTCTTAGCTTCAGTGATAGACCCGTTAGCCTCTTCAAAGAGTACTTGTAGGAATAGTTTCTGTTGGTCTGATAGTTCTCTCATAGTATCTCTTTCTGTCTCTTTTCAAAGAGGTTAATTGCCATGTTTATCTGCTTGAATGTGTAGCGTTTACCCGTCCTTGCGTGTAGTGCTTCTCTTACGTAGTACGTAGTAGAGTGTGGAAGGTTAGCTTGCATTAGTTTGTTCTGATTCAGAAGCTTATACATTCTTTCAAGAAGCATATCATCTGTTCGTGTATCAAACACATCATTGTAATCTTTCATGCTATACAGTTATATCCATTTTGAGTTAATTGTCAAGCTTTATTTTAGTAGATAGTGTAATTAATTCAAATTACAATACATCTATAGTGTTGGCGATTTAGGATTTGGAGTGAGGAGCCTTAGGTGTTGGCGATTTGAGTAGCTCAGTTCCCCACTTAAGGTGTTTGGCAGATAAGCCATTTAGAGGAAAGTACTTTAAGTGCTTCTTCCTTTAGAAGAGTACTAGAAGAAAGGCATTTAAGTGCTTAGAGGAAAGCACCTTATATGAATACCTTAAGTGAAGCAGTTACAAAAAACTACAAGACAGTTATATCACAGTAAAATATCAAAGTCAAGCTTTATTTATTAGTATGCTGATATTAGTTAAGTAACATAGACTGTGTTTCCACCGAATATACTGTCATTCCCCTCTGTGTTACCTTAAGTGTGGTTAATGTTACATGTATGTTACCCCATGCTACGTGTATATGGCTTCTGTTTTAGTGAAAGTGGTTTACACTCCTGTTTTCACCTTCTGTGTAACTGTACATATACGATAACGTAGGGTACCCCCGTGGCCCCTGCACCCCC
>Ga0307488_10002974_pt1 | contig 14224 bp, 18 predicted proteins | sample SB02metaG_FD_202248 | JGI IMG/M metagenome (GOLD analysis project Ga0307488, IMG submission 202248) | Sea-ice brine microbial communities from Beaufort Sea near Barrow, Alaska, United States - SB 0.2 | ecosystem: Environmental > Aquatic > Marine > Coastal | place: USA: Alaska | collected... | reverse complement strand
GGTCAACTACTCAGCCACAAAAAGCGCACTGGTTGGAATTGCGAGATCTATTACTCGAGAAATAGGCGCTAAGAACATCACCGCCAATGTTGTGGCCCCAGGGTTTATCGATACGGACATGACAGCCGCCCTCAGTGAAGAACTTGCAGCGACGTATCGGTCTCGGATTCCAGCTGGCCGATTCGCATCCCCGGAGGAAGTTGCAAAAGTTGTCCGATGGATCGCCTCCGACGAGGCTTCATACATTTCTGGAGCAGTCATTCCAGTTGACGGCGGTCTCGGAATGGGCCACTAGGTAGTACCGTTTGTTTAGAAAATCAAAGGAGCAATTTTGGGAATATTAGAGGGCAAGAAAATACTGATCACTGGCGTATTGACCGAAGCGTCGATTGCCTATTCGGCAGCCCGCTTGGCCCAAGAGCAGGGTGCAGAGGTGATATTGAGCTCATTCGGCAGAATGCTTCCAATTACAACGAAAATTGCAGAGCGTCTTCCAAAGCCGGTGAAGGTAATTGAATTAGATGCCACAAACAAGGAGCACCTAGAAGGCCTAGCCGAGAAGATCAAGGCTGAGATCGGGATGATTGACGGCATAGTTCATGCCATCGCGTTTGCACCCCAAACCGCCCTGGGCGGAAATTTTCTAGAGACAGAGTGGGCAGACGTATCTACAGCGGTCGAAGTGTCTGCATACTCACTAAAGTCCATTACCACCGCATGCTTGCCTGTGCTAAATAACCCGAGCTCCGTTGTGGGCCTCACCTTCGACGCCACTGTATCTTGGCCGGTCTATGACTGGATGGGAGTGGCTAAGGCTGCCTTTGAGTCCACGTCCCGCTATTTAGCAAAATATCTAGGGCCAAAGGGAATCAGAGTGAATCTAATTTCCGCAGGGCCTCTTAGAACTACTGCAGCCAAGGGAATCCCTGGATTTGCAACGATGGAAGAAGTGTGGGCGGACCGTGCGCCGCTTGGTTGGGACCTTACCGACACCGAGGCCGCGGCCAAAGGACTAGTCGCTCTTCTAAGCGACTGGTTCCCTGCCACAACCGGAGAGATGGTTCACGTCGACGGTGGACTCCACTCAACCGGAGCCTAATAAAAGCTAGTTTGGTAACAGCGCGATGACTTGCGACAAATCTCGCGTATTGATCACGATGTCAGCGCTTTCCCTAACGATGGGCTGAGCACAAAAGGCTATTGATAATCCCGCCTCTTTCATCATCTTAAGATCGTTCGCTCCGTCGCCAATGGCGATGGTTTGAGTGATATCAATTTCTAGTTTTTTTGCAAGCGCCAATAATGTTTCTGCTTTCACGCTGGAATCGACGAGTTCACCGATTACTTTGCCCGAGAGTTTGCCATCGACAACCTCCAGAGTGTTTGCCTTGGCAAAGTCAAGGTTCAGGGTCTTTTTTAGTGGTTCTAGTAACTGAATGAAGCCACCCGAGACCGCTGCAGCGTAGCCTCCAACTGAATGAATTGCCTCAATAAGCTCCTCAGCGCCTTTAGTTGGCGAAAGCTCGTCTGCGACTTTTGTTAGAACGCTTTGGTCTAGGCCGGCCAACAGAGCAACTCGCTCGATCAATGAGGCGCTGAAATCTATTTCGCCCTTCATCGCCCGCTCAGTGATCAGGGCCACTTGCTCTCGAGTGCCGGAGTGCGTTGCTAGAAGCTCGATGGCTTCTTGATCGATAAGCGTTGAGTCAACGTCAAACACAACTAGAAAACTCATTTTCTCTCTCCCTGGCAAGCTTTATTCCAAGCTTTTGAATCTTTATTAGCAAATGCTAGCTGGTTAGAGTCTGTTCACCGATTCCGGACTTTTTATCACAAACAAGTGTCTTCATTTGAGACTGCTTCCCAAATCCAGCGCGACTCGCTACAACGACGAGAGGGCGGCGGGGCATTGGCAGCTAGGCTATTGGGCGTGTCCGAGGTAATTAATCTTCAAAATGTCAGCGTGGTACGCGGTGGTAAGTCCATCATTGATTCGCTCACGTTTTCTGTAGGCCCGACTGAGCGCTGGGTGGTGCTCGGGGCCAACGGAGCCGGCAAGACGACCCTTCTAAAATTAGCGGCGGCTCAGATACAGCCCTCTAGCGGATCCGCAACACTTTTGGGCCAGCGCCTAGGAGAAGTAAACGTCTTTGAACTCAGGACAAGAATTGGGTTCGCATCTAGTGCTCTGGCGGCCCAAATTCCGAACTCTGAAACGGTTCTGAATGCCGTTATGACAGCCAGCTATGGCATCACCGGTAGATGGAACGAAGAATACGACTCAATCGATGAAAGAAGAGCCAGAAGAGTTTTGGGGGAGTGGAAGCTTTCCGAGTTTGAGGGCAGAGCCTTTGGCACTCTGAGCGACGGTGAGCGCAAGCGGGTTCAGATTGCTCGGTCCGTAATGACCGATCCAGAGTTACTTCTTCTAGACGAACCGGTCGCCAGCCTAGACCTTGCAGCCAGAGAGTTGACCTTGCAGCTGCTTTCCGGTTATGCCCAAGCAACAGAGGCCCCTGCAATGGTGATGGTGACTCATCACCTTGAAGAAATTCCACCGGGCTTTACCCACGCGCTGCTTATGCAAGATGGCAAAGTAATGGCCCGTGGCGAGATTGGCATGACACTTACTTCAGCCAGCATTTCCGAGGCTTTCAACCATCCATTGACCCTGAACTATCAAAATCAAAGGTTTTCGGCAGTTTCGTCGTAGACGAGATGGCAAATACTTGCTAAACTCTTGGGCTGTTGCTAAATGCAGCTCAGAATTTATTAGAAGGACATCATGCAGGCAGAAATCCACCCAAGCTACGAGCCGATCGTATTCCGCGACCTAGCATCTGGAGTTTCATTCCTGACTCGTGCAACCATCACCAGCGACAAGACAATCGAGTGGGAAGACGGCAAGACCTACCCGGTTCACGACGTTGAAATCAGCTCGGAGAGCCACCCGTTCTACACTGGAAAACAGCGCATCATGGATGCTGCCGGCCGCGTAGAGCGATTCAACGATCGCTACAAGAACTTCAGCTAAAGCCTTATTGGCCAACCCAATTCCGCCTGGAAATCCGGGCGGTTTTGCTGTCTCATGAACTTTGCAAAACTTTCTGACTGCTCGTCACTCCATTTAGCTTGAGCATCGTGGAGGCTTTCGATTGGGATATCGAGCTCTGCAAAGCGCTTGGCAATTTGCTGAGCGATTTTCCCCGCCGCTACCGCGTCGGCAGTTGAATTATGGGCATCGGTTAGCTCAACCCCATAATGCTCTGACATGACAACTAGATTGCGCTTTCCTTTGCGGAACTTATCCACTTTGCGGTCAAGCACGAGCGGATCGATTACAGATTGCGGCTCCAAAGGCTCCAACTGATATCTAATGGCTTCATTAGCCAAAATCGTAAAGTCGTACGGGGCATTGAATGCGACCAAGGGCATCGTGGCATTTAGCTTTTTTAGTTCCTGGCTGATTTCAGCAATTGCTGACAGCGGGTCCATTCCATCTCGAACGGCGTCCTCGGTGGTCACACCGTGAACATCAGAGGCGGCTTGTGGTATCTCAATGCCCGGGTTCACGAGCCACTCGCGAAGATTCTCTACTTCTCCAGTCGGACCAAGCACAACAACGCACGCTGTAACTATTCGGGCTGTTTTTAGATCAAGCCCTGTGGTCTCAAGGTCGAAGGCAGCAATCCGCTTGGACCAGCCCGGCGCCTCGGGTTCAAAATCAAAATCCAACAAATTATCTCCTGTCTAGAACGATAGCCGGCTTCCAACCAACCTAGACTGCATGGGTGACAGTGTTGACCAATCCACCCGCCGAACTTTTTGCGTTGGCTGAAGCCCGCTCAACTAGGGCGGATGTTTCAGATACTGCAGTCTGGACCCTTTCAGGACATGGGCAAAGGGTACTTTTTGTACATGGATTTAGGGGAGACCATCACGGCTTACAGGCAGTCGCTGGTGCACTCGCGGATCTAACGGTAGTTAGCCCAGATCTTCCAGGCTTTGGCAAGAGTGCCGAGCTTGCAAGCCACAACCTTTCGTCATACTCAGAATGGCTTATTGATTTCTATACCTCAACGGGCCCATTCGATCTGGTGGTCGGTCACAGCTTCGGAACTCTGGTCGTTGCGAATGCGATTGCGAATGGGCTTCCTGCCGGCAAGGTGTGCCTGATAAACCCAATTACCACTCGGGGTAGCACATCCAAATCGATCGGAAACAAGCTCGCGGAAATTTACTACCGGATTGGCAAGAATAGAATCTTGGGCTCTTGGCTAATGTCCTCCGGCTTGGTAACCAGATCAATGTCCATTGGCCTTACTAAAACTAAAAATCGCTGGACTAGAAGCTTTATACATGAACAGCACAGTCGATATTTTTCGTCATACAAGTCCACCAGAGTTGCCATAGAGGGCTTTCAAGCGGCTAACTCGGGGTCAGTTTTTGACTATGCAGATTCACTTACCGGTCCAATATTGTTGATAGCCGGCTCGAGTGATGCTGTTGCGCCAATCTCGGAGCAAAGGCGCCTGAACGAAGTGTTGCCGGACTCTGAGCTCGTGGTACTAGAAAAAGTTGGGCACTTGTCCCACTATGAAAAGCCTGTAGAGATCGCGATCGCAATCACCAAGTTTTTGGGAACCGAATGAAAGATTTATGGTTCGATGGCAGATTTATCAACCCGACCAGACCCGATGGAATAACAAGCTTTAGCCTTGGCTTGGTCGGCGAACTGAGCAGGCTGATGCCCGTGACTGTACTGATAAATTTGGAAGCTCAAAGAGATCTGCTGCCCGAAAGTGTTTCAGTTTTCAAAGTAAATGATCCAACATCACTTCGTGAGCTAACGCTTGCCAGAAGGCTAAATCAAGAAAACATTGGATTGCTTGTTAGCCCGATGCAAACAACTTCTTCGCTGGGACGGAACTTCAAGCTTGTTCTGACACTCCATGACCTCATCTACTACCGTCACCGCACGCCCCCAAGGGCGTTCTCAGCGCCCGTAAGGCTGGGGTGGCTACTGTTTCACCTGTCGTACTTTCCGCAGCGGCTCCTTCTTAACCGTGCCGACCTAGTTCTGACGGTGTCAGAGACATCGCGACGGGAAATGTTAGAGGCAAAACTAACCAAAAAGACTTTGGCAGTCGTCCACAATGCCTCTGAACTTGAAATAGCAAAGCCACTAAGACCCAGACACGACTCCGAATACTTGGTCTACATGGGAAGTTACAACCGCTATAAAAATGTCGAGTTTTTGATTGAGTCGATGGCGCTGCTGCCCGACAAAACATTGGTGCTACTTTCCAGGCTAAGCGACAAAAAACGCTTGAGACTAAACAAACTCGCCGATTCAGTCGGTGCAAAGGTTCAGTTTGAAAACGGCGTAACAGAAACTGAGTATTTGGGTTGGTTGGGCAGGGCATTCGGCTTAGTGAGTGCCTCAAAGGATGAAGGTTTCGGCATACCACTTGTGGAGGCAATGTCGCAGGGGCTACCGGTGATAGTGAGTGACATAGCTATTTTTCAAGAGGTGGCAGGAAACGCAGGGGTGTTTTTCAATAACTCCAAGTCGGAGGAGTTCGTTGCTGCGGTAATGAAACTCTCGAAAGAAAAGACCTGGTCCAGTCATTCAAGAAAAGCGATTGAGCAATCCGCTAAGTTCTCCTGGAGGCGCAGCACCAAGGAATTATTAGCTAGCTTGCGTAAAATCGCCTAACGGCTCCGGCGCCCACGCATCCAGTTCCCACCTGGAATTGTGCCGCAACATGTGGAGCGAAGCGTTTTGTAGCCTTTCACCTGCTGGTGGAACAGATCCTTCGCTCACTTCATTCAGTAGGTAGCGAATCAGCGCTCCATGAGAGATTGCCAAAATCTTGGCTCCCGAGTATTTTTCGAGCATCAAATCAAGGAGCTGCCTAGATCTCAGAATTATCGAATTATTTGATTCCGCCCCGGGAATTTCCTCTAATTGACCATATTTTTCGTGCCATTCGGAGTAGAGCATGCCCTCGCCGATACCGAAGGAGCGCTCGATTAGCATCGGCTCAACTAGGAGTTCAGTTCCAGTCATTTCCGCCAGGATGATGTCCGCCGTTTCCTTGGCGCGTCCAAGCGGGGAGGTAAGCACAAGGTCCCAGCTAGAAAGATCTAGGTTTCTAGTGGCGCTCCTTACCTGCTGTACACCGTGACTATTGAGGGGTATCTCCGCGGTGCCCTGCAGCCTTAGGTCGACGTTCCAATCGGTTTGGCCGTGTCGAAAAAGGCCTAATACTGTTCCACTCATAAAAACAATGCCCTCAAGACATCGGCTGCCGATGCATTTAGTTTCACGTCCGCGATGTTGTCCGCTTTGGTTTCACCTAGGTTGATGATCACAATCTTTTGTCCAAGTTCTTTTGCTTGCTTCACGAGCCTGAGTCCGGAATTCACCGTTAGGGAGCTGCCCGCTACCAGAACCGCCTCAGCACGTTCAACGGCCGTTTTGGCTTCAGCGACTCTTAGTTGCGGAATTTGTTCTCCGAAGAACACCACGTCTGGCTTGTAGCGTCCGTTGCAGTTTTGACAGGTTGGAACTCTAAAGTCCTCCGGAACATCTATTTCGGCGTCACCGTCCGGAGTGAATTCGATGTCGGCACTTCTGTTCATCAACGGATTGGCGGCTTGGATCAAGCCATCCATGTCCTGTCTAGATATTGAATCAGTGCAGTCGAGGCAAACAACTCGATCCAGGCGACCATGGAGCTCTATTACGTTTTTCGATCCAGCCTTTTGATGGAGTCCATCGACATTCTGAGTGATTAGCTGTTGAATTTGCCCGGTCTGCTCCGCCTTGGCTAGCGCCAAGTGAGCATGGTTGGGCTCAGCACCTGCAATCCGGTTCCATCCCACGTAGCTTCGGGCCCAATAGCGAGCTTGATTCTCCTCCGAAGCCAAAAACTGGTCAAAAGTCAAAGGATGCTTGACGACTCGGCCTTGCCCTCGGTAATCAGGAATTCCGCTATCCGTCGAAACTCCGGCACCGGTCATTGCTAAGACATTGAGACCAACAAGCAATTGTCGAGTTTGGGCTATTGCGTAATCAACCGCCGGGTCCAAGCTACCTATCACATGCCCAATTCTAAGTTGATTTTTTAGTACCAGTGTCCGGGAAGGGACTTGAACCCTCACCCTCGTAAGAGGACTAGCCCCTCAAGCTAGCGCGTCTACCATTTCGCCACCCGGACGGGTGAATGCTCAATTGCTTGAGCAAGGACCAAACTTACCACGAACACGGAATCCACGAACAGTCAGGTATTTGTCGTGACCGACACAAAGCGGTAGCTTATTACTATGCATCAAGAGCCGCAGGTCGCACTCCAGAAGCTCATAGGAGCCCTGGAGAGACATCTTGATGCCATCCTCACGCAGCGCGAGGGCGAAGACCCGGGAATTGAGCAGGCTTACATGCAAGTCGAAGATGCTTTCCTTGGCTACGAAGAGGCGCTGTCGGCAAGTTTCGATGAGTTTCTGCCGATTGAACTAGCCGAAGAAGAATGAACCCGCTAGAAGCCATAATTCTCGGTTTTATCCAAGGACTAACCGAGTTTCTCCCAATTTCATCAAGCGCGCATGTGCAAATTGCCCAAGAGATATTCGGCCTCGGTGATCTTACAAAACCGCAGCTGACCGCATTTATTGCCACCATACAAATCGGAACCGAGCTTGCGGTGGTCAGCTATTTCGCCAAGTCAATAATCGAAATTCTTCGCTCTTGGTTCAAAAATGGGCTTCGGCCCTGGTCCAAGCAGGAGCCAAACTCACGCCTTGGCTGGCTAGTGATCATTGGCACTGTTCCGATTGTCACTCTTGGGCTTATTTTTCAGGATGCGATTGAGACAGAGCTGCGTCAGCTTTGGATTATCGGAGTGATGTTGATTGTGTTTGGACTGCTGTTGGGCTTTGCCGACCGAATTGGTTTCAAAACCAAGCAACTGGGGGAGTTGAACCTTAGAAGTGGACTTGCCTTTGGTTTTGGCCAAGCTTTGGCTCTGATTCCAGGGGTTTCAAGATCGGGCGGGTCGATAACTGTCGGTCTGATGCTTGGCTTTACTAGAGAAGCTTCGGCACGGTACAGCTTTTTACTTGCAATACCGGCGGTGCTGGGTGCAGGGGCTTATCAGTTTTTGGGAAGCTATCAGGACCTGCCAGAGGACCTACTGGCAGCAACAATTGCCGCAACAATCGTGAGTTTCGTGGTCGGCTACGCAGTAATAGCCTGGCTACTTCGCTACCTAATTAAGGGTTCTTACATGCCATTTGTCATCTGGCGGGTAGGCGTGGGGTCTGCCCTGCTAATCGCTCTTGGCTTAGGAGCGATCTAGGCTTTACCGGCCTCTGGCGATTCAGGTCTGGACTTCAGGTATTTCTCTAATTCTCTTGCCAGCGAATCACCCGAAGCCTGCTCACTGTCAAGAGCGTCCCTGCTGGTTTCAAGCTGCTCGATATACGCTGCGAGTTCTTCATCGCTCTCGGAGACTTCGTCAATTGACCGCTCCCACTCGGCGGCCTCCTCCACGAGTGATGCGCCCTCGAACTGGATACCAGTGAGAGCCTCTAGCTGATTTAGAAAACCGAGAGCAGCCTTTGGGTTTGAGGTGTTATGAACGTAGTGGGGGACCGAGGCCCAGAGCGACATCACCGGGATGTTATCGGCTTCAAACGCCTGAGCAAGGACTGCGAGAATGCCAACCGGCCCCTCGTAGCTAGAAGACTCTAGGTTGTGCAACTCCTGAAAGGCCTTGTTTTGAGAGCTCTTGAAAAACGGGACCGGTCTTGAGTGAGGAACATCGGCCAGCATCGCTCCGAGCATTATCACGTGGTCGATCTCGCGGTCTTGAACCATTTCCATTACTTCTGCGGCAAATGTAATCCAGCGCCGCGAAGGCTCAGTTCCAAGCAGCAAGAAAATTTCTTGGAGCCTAGGCTGAGCTTTTGCTTTTTCCGAGCTTGCCTGCAAAAGCTCGGTCGTGGGCCAGCTGAGAAAACGTTGACCGTCATCGTCGTACTCGGCGATAGGCCTGGAAAACTGAAAATCGTAATAATCTTCAGGGTCCACTGCTTCTAAAATTTGTCCCGAAATCTGCTCGGATAAAGCCTTCAGCGCTCCAGTCGCAGCTTCGGTAGCGTCGTTCCAGCCCTCGAAGGCGACAATAAGAATGCGACCAGTCAGCAAGTGAACTCCTTTTATACCCACAAACTCTAATTGAAGCTGGAACTAGACTGGGACAAATGTTCAGTAATAACTTTCCAAAGGCTGTCTTGTGGGACATGGATGGCACCCTAATTGACTCCGAGCCCTACTGGATGCTCTCCGAGTCGCGCCTTGCTAAGCAGTACGGCAGCACTTGGAGCGAAAAAGATGCACTCCAGCTAATCGGTAACGATTTATTTCACGCATCAGACATCTTGAGAAATCAGTTTGGTATCGAAGACATGACAACGCGGGAAGTCATTGATCGACTGACCGATGAAGTCATTGAGCAACTAAGGACAAAATTACCTTGGAGGCCAGGTGCGCTTGAACTACTTGTTGAGCTAAAAAAGGCAGGTATCAAAACCGCTTTGGTAACCATGTCTATGCGCACCATGGCACTCACGGTTGCCGATCAGATCGATTTTCAAGCCTTTGATGTAGTTGTGGCGGGCGACGATGTCACAAATGGAAAGCCTCACCCGGAGCCATACCTCAGAGCAGCTGAGCTACTCGGGGTCGCACCGGAGGACTGCCTTGCCTTTGAGGATTCTCCAACGGGCTTGGCGTCCGCCGAGGCGGCAGGCTGCCACGCCATAGGTGTCACCAACATCATCAATCTGGCAACGGGACCCAACAGGAGAATCATCTCCTCGTTGACCGAAGTGACCATCGAGAACCTAGCGGCTTTGAGAATAAACAACGAGGACAAATGAACGAAATCTTTGAAGCAGGAGACAGGGTCCAGCTCACTGGCCCAAAGGGCATCATGAACACGATTCGGCTGTCTGCCGGAACGAGGTTTGGTTCTCATAAGGGTGAGATCAAGCACGATGACATAATCGGCAAACCTTCGGGATCGGTGATTGAAAACCACAACGGCGATCAATATTTGGCACTCAAGCCCTTGCTTAGTGACTACGTGCTATCCATGCCGCGTGGAGCTGCGATTGTGTACCCAAAGGATGCCGCGCAAATCTTGGTTGAAGGAGACATTTTCCCGGGTGCCAATGTCATTGAAGCTGGAGTTGGATCCGGCGCACTTTCTAGCTACCTAATCAGAGCAATTGGAGAACACGGCAAACTAACCTCTTTTGAGCGCCGAGCCGAGTTTGCAGAAATTGCCAAGGGCAACGTTGAGAACTTCTTAGGAGCTGAGCCCAAGAATTGGGAGGTCGTCATTGGCGATCTGCAAGAAATGCTCCCCGAGCACTGCGAAGCCGCGAGCGCCGATCGGGTCGTCCTTGACATGCTTGCCCCTTGGGAGTGCATTGAAGAAGTTGCAACCGCAATGAAGCCTGGTGGCCTGGTGATCATCTACGTGGCCACGGTGACTCAGTTGAGCCGGACTTTTGAAGAGATTAGAGCCCACAGCGGCTTTACTGCTCCACTGGCTTGGGAGTCAATGGTCAGACCTTGGCACCTAGATGGCTTGGCTGTCAGGCCGGAGCACAGAATGATTTCACACACGGGCTTCTTGCTATCGGCTAGGCGCCTTGCTCCGGACACAGTTCTTCCAAGCTTTAAGGCTAGAAGAGGCAACAAGACAGAGCACACCGATGAGGACATGGACATCTGGCTACCCCAGGCCATGGGCCAGCGACCACTCAGTGAGAAAAAGCTTAGAAAAACAGTGCGCAAGGTCACGAACAACTTGAAACCAAGGCAGACTTAGGTATACCCAGAAATGAGAACTAACTTGCGAAAAATAGCTGCGATTTCCATCCCCCTACTAATTCTTACTGGCTGTGCCAGTGAGCCGACCGGACCTCTTACCTACGCGGAGCTAAGCGTTGGGTTAGATACTCAATGCGAGAGCTTTCAAACCGGCGACGCAGCCGAACAGATAACTGTCCTAGGAGACCTCGGTGCTCAGCCAGAGGTTACGTTTCCTGTTCCTCTGACAGGCACTGGGATTGAGACCGCAATCATCATCGAGGGGGATGGCGGCGAGGTTCTTGGTGGCCAACAAGTGCTCCTACACTTCGCTGGTTACAACGCAACCACCGGAGACAGCCTGCAGGCCAGCGACTTCACCAGCCAGAATTATGCTCCGCAAGATCTTTACCCGGGCCTTGTGCCAGATTTTTGTAGTGCCCTTACCGGCGTGAACGTAGGATCCCGCGTCGCGGTGCTATTGGATGCCGAGAACGCTCACGGCAACGTTGGCGTTCAAAGCCTTGGAATTGGTGCTTCTGACTCAGTCATTTTTGTTTTTGACATTCTTGATGCTTACCTTCCGAGGGCCAATGGAGACGCGCAACCTGCAAAAGCAGGACTGCCCACGGTAGTTTCAGCGCCAGACGGACAGCCTGGTATCCAGATTCCCTCTACTGACGCTCCGAATGAGTTCATGAGCGCAGTGCTAATTGAGGGTGGCGGAGAACCGATCCAAATAGGCGACAACGTCGTGCTTCACTACACAGGCTGGACCTGGAATGGAGAACAATTCGACAGCTCGTGGGAAAGACAGGCTCCGGCTACATTCCCAATTACCGTTGACGGTCTCATAGAAGGTTTCGTAATGGCACTTGATCAAGTGACCGTTGGTTCTCGAGTTATTGCTGTGATTCCCCCGGAGCTTGGCTACGGGGACAACGAGCAGGGCAGTATTCCTGCCGGCTCAACCCTGATTTTCGTGATTGACGTCCTAGGAAAGTAGCTTTATGTCCGCAGGCGCGAGTAAGCAAAGCCCAGCTGAGAGGCTTTTTACTCTAACCTGCTGTCTGATGGCAGCCCCGGTAATTGGGCTCAGCAAGAATGACATTTTTCGGTCAGTTGTCTCCTACGCCGAGCAGGGTTCGGATTTGGCGAAAGAGAAGATGTTTGATCGAGATAAAAGCGATCTGCGGGAAATGGGAGTTCAGCTGGAAGTGATTGACTCCAGTAGCTTTGAAGAAACTGACAGTGCTAGATACCGAATTGCAAAAGGTAGCTTTGATTGGCCCGCGGACTTTGAAATAAACAACGAGCACATGACGCTTCTTGAATTGGCTGCGAAGGCCTGGAACAACCAATTGCTCTCAAAATCGGCGCAGTCTGGCCTTATAAGGCTGCGTTCACTGGGTGTTGTGGAGTCCTCAAGGCAGCTATCCGCCTTCACCCCTCGGTTACTAGCGCAGCAACAAAGCTTCGCACCGCTCGCCGATGCCATCGAAGAGGCCAAGCTCGTTAGATTCAGCTACCGCAAAACCGATGGAACTTCTTCGGTCCGGGAGGTGACGCCTCTGAAGCTTAGGTTTATCGAGGGCCAGTGGGTGTTGCTTGCCAAGCAGGCTAGGGAAATAAAGAACTTTCTACTAAGAAGAATCGTTTCTCAGGTCACACCTTCTGAGTTCCCAGGGGAGCCGGTCTCGACAGCCCAGATTGATGAAGCCGAAGCCGCACTGGTTACATTCGTCACAAATAACATCGCCGTTCTAAAAGTCGAGCAAGACAGCGAGGCTTGGTGGCATTTTGGAGCAAGTGAAAACGGGACTGTTGAAGTAAATTTCATGGATGAGGCCTTATTTGCCGAAGACTTGATGGAATTCGGGTCGGAAGTTCAAGTGTTATCGCCGGAATCACTTAGCCAACGAATAGATTCAGGCTGGCAACAAGTATTGGACGCCCATGCCTAAGCAAGAAATTGACGCTGAAGACCTTTTCAATCTGTCGCTTTCGATCGTGGGCTTAGTGCTCAGGGACGGCCCAATGGCCACAACGGAACTTGCCTTGCACTTTGGCTACAGCGAGAAAACAATTGTTCGAGCTGTCAAGACAATTGCTAACAGCGAGGACATCGGGCGGTTCGAAACCCACTTCTATGTGGACGATGAGCGTCTTGCAAAAGGAGAGGTTGACTTTTCGGCAGGCATGGCGGCCCTCAGACGTCCACCCCTGCTGTCTAAGCGGCAGACGACGGCGCTGGCAGCCGGCCTTGATTTCTTGGCTGCCCTGCCGCAATTTGCCGGCAATGTAGCTCTTTCTCAGATTCGTAATCAGATTGGTTCCGGGTCCGCTCCGATAACCATCCTGGCATCACCGGCTCGTCAAGAAACCTTGCAAACCATTCAGCAAGCGCTTCTGGATAAGACTCAGCTGGTTGCTTCCTACGTGAATCAGCTTGGAGAAAAATCCGAACGAGAGATCGACCCACTTCGGGTCGATTATGTTGGGAGAAGACATTACCTGCGAGGTTGGTGTCATTCCAACCAAGCAGTCAGATCATTTCGGTTGGATCGAATAACAAAGATTGAGAACACCGACAAGCCCTTTTCTCAGGCGGCCGAGTCGGCGGAAATACCCCTGGAGGTCTTCGGTCAAATTGAAAACGAGACAACGGTCGAAATTTTTGCTAGCCATGAGGCCAGTGAGATTTTCTGGAATTTCCCAGCAACGGATATCCAACGAGATACTGAGGGTAATGTGACCGGAAAAATACAAGTTGGAAGCCTCAAGGTGCTTGGAAGGCACATCGCGCGTTACGCGGGTCAAGTTAGAGTGCTATCACCAGAAAGTGCCATCGAGGCAGTTAGGCAGTTTGCTTTACACGCCAGAAACGGGTCAATGACCCCGGAGGACCAAGACTAATGAGTGGATTCGGCCTAATGTTCCTGCTTGTTGCAATGGCTTCTGTCTACGCGCTTGGGCTAATTGGATATCGATTATTACTTTCGGCAAAAAGGCTCAACACTCAGCTAACAAAGTCCAAAGCCTTGATTGAGGATCTCAATAGCTTCGAAATGACAATACCCAGTAAGACTGAGGCAAATACCGGAGCTGAGCTATTGTCGCTCTTGGGTCAAAGACGCAAGATCGGGCAGGCCAAGGATCAACGAGTCAAGGCCAGAAGGCGTAGACTGATTCAAAGAATTAACGACATAGAGATAGATAAGAGGTAGGCATGAGACTTCAAGGCTGGGAATGGATCATCATCCTTGCAATCGTACTTCTGCTATGGGGAGCACCGAAGCTTCCGGCTTTGGCGAAGAGCGCAGCGCAATCTATGAG